>Ga0207965_1000052_pt1 | contig 27999 bp, 25 predicted proteins | sample Knorr_S23_td_O2m_FD_185609 | JGI IMG/M metagenome (GOLD analysis project Ga0207965, IMG submission 185609) | Marine microbial communities from Southern Atlantic Ocean transect - Knorr_S23_td_O2min_ad_571m_LV (SPAdes) (version 2) | ecosystem: Environmental > Aquatic > Marine > Oceanic | place...
TCGATTGTCCAAGCCATGAAGAAAGCCGAGATTGGGCGGCCATCGACGTACGTCAGTACTGTTTCGAAACTGTCAGCCAGAGGTTACGTCGAAGTCGAAGGAGGTTCACTGCATCCCACCCCAGCTGGTCGCATGATGTGGTTGGATGTCGTTCCGTTCTACAACAAGCAAAAAGAGTCAGGGGGGCTATTCACACCTCATTTCACATCCAAGATGGAAGAAAACCTAGATGAAATCGAGCACGGCAGTATCGATGGGTCTGAGGTTTGGAATGAATTCGTAGAGGAATTCAGATCAATGCACAACCAGGCTCTTGATCGTAAGCGAGAGTTTCCCACCCCTAGGCAGATTGCCCTCCTAGAGAGTCGGATGCCGCATCTGAATCAGGAGAGACGGGACGAGTTGCTTTTAGGCAAGTCCCTCGATGAACTGACCGGAGACGATGCTCGCAGGATCATCGAGCAGTTATATGACCCGCAAGGGGATAATGGGCATCTACCTCCTAGTGAAAAGCAGACTGAGCTAATCGTGAAGCTATCTGATCAAATCGGACTGGGGCTGGATGCTACCTTGGAGAAAGCAGGAGTGGCGGATCTGTCCGAACTGACAGGGGGTAGGGATGGTACAGCCAGCGAACTGATATCGCAGATGATAGAAATGAGTAGGAATCTGCCTGCGACTCCAGCACAGATCGACTTGGTGAACAAACTATCCGAGCAGCACGAGGTACCCTTGAACGAGATGCTAACGATTGCAGGACTCAGAGAAATTAGCGAGATGAGCAAGGCAGATGCCAGCTCAATCATCAATGAAATGAAGAAGCGCTCGCGTCGGAGCAGAAGCAGACGGGGTTGAGGTTTGCGATGCCCCATAGTGGCAGCACTCAATAACGGATGCCTGTAACGAACGGCATGGAATCACTCGAGTACGATGTCGTAGTCGTCGGGGCCGGCCCGGTCGGGGGATTCCTAGCTCAGAGGATGTGCGAGGGAGGCGCCACAGTGCTGCTTCTGGAAGAGCATGCTCAAATCGGTAGGCCGTTTCAGTGCGCCGGACTGGTGAATCCCGAAGCCATGCGACTGACTGGTCTGGAAAGCACCGTATTGTCTCCTATCTGGGGTGCTAGAATTCACAGCCCGTCGGGAATACCAGTCGTGATCGGTGACAATCAAGAGGTTCGAACATGGTCGGTCTGCCGCAAGTTGTTCGATGAGGGGGTTGTCGGAGGGGCTATGCAGGCTGGAGCTGACATCTGGCTCTCTAGCAAGCCGGTTTCAGCCGAAGAAATAGATGACCATGTGCTGCTTTCAATCGCTTCGCTCGAAGGAGAGGTGTCAGTTAGGTGCAAGTTGCTATGCGGGGCCGACGGAGCTCACTCATGGGTCCGCCGCCGCTTCAAGATGGGGCGCCCGAAGGAGCTCATGATCGGTTTCCAAGTAGAAGTGACAGGATACAAGGGTGAACAGGGGAGACTGGACATGTACACCGGGTCCGGATACTCCCCTGGTTTCTTCGCTTGGGCTATCCCCTCGGGAGAAACTACGAGAATCGGCACTTGGAGTAAACCTGAGTTGATGGGAGGGGGATCTTGTGAACAACTGCTCGACAGGTTGCGTGCAGAGCCACTATGGAGTGAGCGTTTCTCCGAATGCAGAGAAGTCGGGAGATTCTGCGGACCCATTCCGAGTGGTCTTGTGAAACGACCAATGATAGGCAGAGTAGCGTTGTTCGGTGACGCGGCGGGACTGTGCAAACCCACCACCGGTGGTGGGATTGGACCAGGTTTCATGCAGGTGGAGATGCTCGTTCCGAGTCTGCTGGGGTGTTTGAATCGAGATGACTTTACGGAGGCGTCGGTCAAAGAGGTCATCGGCCTCTTGGAGCCGATCAGAAGGGAGCAGAATAGGGCAAGGGCACTGAGGGACGCATTCCTGACGGAGATGACTGACGATGAACTGGACGGGGTTTTCGCCGTTTGGTCGCGTCCTGAAGTAACGGAGTTAATCAATCAGATAGGGGACATCGAGCAACCCATACCCTTAGGAATCCGAATGCTGAAGGAAGTACCCGAGTTCCGCGCTCTGGCCAAGAGAGCTGTGAAGGCAGTATTGTGGGGTTGATTCGTGCATAGATCAGTACAGCGAGTTAGGTACCCTCCGTTCGAGCATTCTCACATGGACCCACGAGCCGTCCCGATGATAGAAGTCGTCGTAGAGTCCGAGGGACAACCACCGCCATCCTTCAGAATAGGAACGGATGACGATTGGATAATCGAGTGGAGGGGTTGCAAGTCTGACGATTCCGAGATGCCTAAGATATTATGCGATGTCTCGCGCAATCCATTTCCCTTCCTAATGAGGACGAGGAATGGCTGGTACATCGAACCCGATCCTATGCACAAAACAGCACGTCGGCTGATACGCCCCACGGTCGCATTGCTGATTCTCGCACTACTGGTGCACTCCATGGAGCCTAGTCTCGTCAGCCTCGGTCTGCTATCGGAGTCATTCGCAGGCTCATATCGCATAGGCCCACTCGACTACCCGAAACTTCTGTTCGTAGCATTCCCCATCTTCATGTTCCCGATAGTATTCAGGATGATTGCGAACTTGCGGGACATCAGACGTCAGAACGCCTACATCGCATCACCCATAGAATCGCCTGAGATGACATTGGCAGTCGGTGAGAGAGATGTCCGAGCCAGTCGGATTACCATGCCAGTAGACACGATGGCTGTCCGAGGTAGACTGCAAGTCGGAGTCGCAGTCCCCGAGAGGAGTAAGGTGCTAGAGTCCTTGCAGCGGACCGAAGGAGAGCAACCAGCTCCTGGGATGTCTACTAGGCTACCTGAGAGGAGAATCACAAGTGGTGAGGAACTGGGTACTGGGGTAGGGGAAGCTACACCGATGCCTGTCGCTCATCCCCGAGTTCTCCTGCTTGAGCCCATGAGGGTGCATGATCCTGGGGAGTGGGTTGAATTGAGGGAGAACAGTGCTGAGGTTCGCTTCGAAGGGCCGGTGAATCAGTGGCCAGGCTCGATATACTCTGCTTTGATTGCTGTCCACTGGGAGATTGTGATAGAGGCAATTAGAGATGATGGGACTAGGATGAAGTGGGTCAGTCAGGTCATCATGCCGCCAAGACAGGGTCTTGAGCACATCTCGAAACTGCCCGTAAGGAGCGGAAGGACTGAATTATCCGAGTCTAGCTAGGCTGTACCGGGACTGGGCTAGCGAGATCTTCCTGAATTACATCGGTTTCCAGCAAGGTATAGTTGGAGTCCCTCTTGCGAGGGTGGAAGCCCGCTCTGAGTATCAGTCTCTGGAGCTCCTCTTCAGTGGCCTCCGTCTTAGTAGATCCAGCGGCCGAAACCACATTCTCCTCCATCATAGTGGAACCAGCGTCATCAGCACCTGCGAGAAGGGCCATCTGGGCTACATCGACGCCCATTGTGGGCCACGACGCCTGAATGTGCTCGATATTGTCGAAGAACAGCCTAGACACAGCGACGTGTCTGAGGTACTCGATTGGGCCCGCTCCCAAAATTATCTTGTTGTGGCCCTTGTTCCTCGACCCGAAGGAATTGTTTTCCAACATAACAGGCCACGATACGAACGATGTGAACCCCCTCCGTCCAACTGATATGGCATCGTCCTGCATAACCCTCACCCTGTCCATGTGTAGAACCCGGTGCAAGTTGGTCTCGCCAAAGCCGAAGACATTGGTAGCAGATGTCGTCAAATCCAATTCCTGTGCTTCCTGCATGACTCTCAGCCAATTGTCCGCGGAACCCTTCTTCGGTGAGATGTCCATCCTCACTTCATCGACCAGCATCTCCGCACCACCTCCTGGGAGTCCATGCATCCCAGCCTCCTTCAGGTGACCCAACACTTCCTTGGTCGGGATGCCGCAAACCTCCGATATCCCTTCGATCTCAATGGGAGAGAAGCAATCCAGAGCGACGAGGGGATGCCTCGAACTCAACTCGCGTAGCAGACCTGTGTACCACTCTAGAGGAAGTTCTGGGTGTACTCCACCCTGCATCAGGACGCGTGAGCCGCCTATGACCTCCAACTCCGACAGTCTCTCGCTGATTTCGTCTGTCGTCTGCATATAGCTCTCGGGGTGATCGGGTGGCCTGTAGAATGAGCAGAACTGACAGTTGATGGTGCACACATTGGTGTAATTCACGTTCCTGTCTACGAGGTATGTCACCTCGTTACCCGGGACCTGAGATCTCCTACGCAGCATTGCCGCGTGCATCAGTTCATTGATATCAGCCGAATCGTACAGAGTCACTGCATCCTCGACGCTCAGCCTAGGCGGGTCCTCCGACCTCAGATACTGCAGAATCGTTCTCCAGTCGGACAGTAGATCACCCGTTATTGCCCACGAGTGCTTCTATTTCATCGATTGTCTTAGGGCAGTTCGATGTTAGTACCACTGGGCCGTCTTCTGTAATCAGCACATTGTCCTCGATACGGACGCCTATTCCTGCATAACGGTCCGGAATCTCGACATCTGTCCTCCAACTTCCAAAGTATAGCCCTGGCTCAACAGTCACGACCATTCCCGGTTGCAATATTGGCCCCTCGTCTTTATCGCCTTGTCTACCACCACCGACATCGTGAACGTCGAGACCAAGGAAATGTCCTGTTCCATGCATGAAGAAATTTCTGTATGGGCCATTGAACTCCATATCGTCTCCAATGGCCTCCTCAACGCTACAATCTAGAATCCCCAAATCAATCAACCCTTGGGCTAGCACAATTGAAGTGGCTCTGTGCATTGAAAGCCAAACTGAACCGGCTTGGCACGCTTCAATACCGGCCAACTGTGCTTTCAGCACGAGTTCGTAGATCTCTCTTTGCTGGTCGCTGAATTTCCCGCTGACTGGCCATGTTCGGGTGATGTCGGAAGCGTACCCAGAAACCTCACACCCAGCATCCACAAGGACTAGTTCTCCGTCAGAGATCTCATTGTCATTAGAATTGTAATGCAAGATAGTCGCATTCTCGCCCCCACCTACGATTGACTGGTAACTCCAACGACTCCTGCTGGCAGTGAAGTGAGCCTCAATTTCCGACTGTATCTGCCACTCCCCGATGCCGGGGAATGTCGCTCGCATCCCAGCGATGTGGGATGCTGAAGCGATGTCAGCCGACTCTTGCATTATCCGAATCTCCTCTTCGGACTTCAACACCCGCATGCCATCGAGTATAGGAGTGGGGTCAGCTATCTCAAGGTGAGATGCTCCACTGACCAACTCGTCCAATTCCGAGTTTAGTCCGGTGAGACAGTAGACGCTGTCGCAAGCATCAAGTTGGGAATTGACGGTTTCGGTCAAGTCATCTAATGAGAGAGCCCGATTGACCGGCCAACCCGATACTGCTCCTTCGACCCCCACTCTTCGGCCCTCCCATATCTCAGCCTTCGTGTCACGAGGCTGGACAAACAGAGTAGTAATCCATTCTGTACCGTCACGATGAGCCATCAGTACTGCTTCGGGATCGCTCCAACCACACAGGTACAGCATGTAGGAATTTGCGCGGAAGGGGAAATTCGTGTCATTCGAACGGTACGCCACTTGATTGGTAGGCATCAGTACCAGCGAGTCCTCTGGCAGCTGCTCTAGGAATGCGGACTGCCGGTAGAGGTACTCGGAATCCGAGAATGCAGGCTCACCCATGCGCTCACCATGTGCGTCGTCCCGAGGGGCGTTCTTATGCATGTGGGTAGCAGAAATCAGTTCTCGTCATCGGACTTCCACTTCGGGATTGAAGAAGAATCGTCCGAAGAACGGAACCTCAGCAGAACTGCGGATAACATGAATAGAGCTGAAATTACCAGCACTATTAGTGAATACGGCATGGGCTCGCTAGCGTCTGGATGAACCAACTGAACAGAGATAGTAGAATAATCATCGTCATCGTCGATGACATCCAAAGTGAGGATGATTGGGTCGTTGATATCCGACTTCCATGATAGGGTTCTCTCGCATCCTTCGTAAACAGGAGCGTAATCAATCTTCCAGACGCACCTCAATCCTGCTTGGTCGTTGGCTGAATCGATTGAAGCAGAAGCATCCAGTGCCCACTCCGAACCCGGGCTAAGTTTGATTCTGGCACCGTCTTCGATTGGTAACCCGTCTAGAGACGCTATGGCCTCTGGGACAACATTCTGGATGGTGAATTCCTTCACCATCGTACTCATCGTCCCCCCAGCGTCGGTGACGACTAGAGTCAGAGTGTAATCTCCCGAGTTACCAGTGGGGATTGACATCGTCCCCTTGTCCTCACCCATCACAATCTCCAGAGGAGTCTGGCCCGAGTGCGATGGTTTTCGGAGCACCCACATGTAGTGCATGCCCTCTCGGCCCCATACTGGGTCATCGGATGAACTGGCATCGAAGAACAGGTCACTGAGTCCCTCCAGAGAGTGCTCAGGTCCCTCAATGGATACCAATGGTGCTAGATTGTTGATGCGTAAGGGGATGCACTCCTGAGAATAGGTCACTCCGGAAGGATCGTAATTCTCAGCGTACAGGGAATGCCATCCATCGCTCAATCCCGAAATATCCAGAAATTCCGAGAACTTACCTTCGGGCGTTATGACGGCGAGGTGTGCTGACATATCGGAGTCAGCTTCGGCGGAGCATGCATCGACGGAGCTGGAGGCGGATTTGGCGAAGAATCTCAATTCCGGAGTGGTCCATGACATCGGATACTCGCTCCACCCCTCTACCAACAGGGATTCGTGCACCCAATCGCCGGGTTCCGGGGAGTCGACAATGATAGCAGACCTTGCGGTGTCGCCGAGGAACACCACTCGTCTGGTTTCCCATGACTCGCCTGTTCCGGTCTCAACCGTGATGGAGATAAAACAGGTGCAAGGAGAGAATGTGTCGACATCTGCGTCATCGAAAGTGATTAGCCAGGACCAAGAGGTTCGCGAACCCGATGATTCGATTACTTCCAGCGACGAGCTGATGTCGCCCCATAACGAGTCCTCAGTAGGGTCCAACCGCCAAAACACCTTAGTCGGTTTAACCTCATCTTCAATGAATCCAGAGAGTTCCAGGGACCCGTTAGAGCGATGGCCATTTTCGAAATCGAAGCCAATCAACGGGATGTTGTCAGGCTCGTCAGCAGCAGTAGTCGTGATAACGAAGGATAGAGAGGCTATGACCAGCAAAGTGACAAGGACATGCGGGACTCTCATGAGTTACGGCCCGAACCATCATGTAATGAATCCCGTGCCTAGATGATTGTAAATCATCTATCGGAGATTCGAAGTTGCCAAGCCAGTTCGTCTAACCAGAGCCCTAGAGTGGTGCGATTGACGAATTCGTGGCTGGCCTCAGCCGACAGGACGCACTCGCAAGCTGCTGCTGCGAGTGAGGCAGCATCGGTTATCGATAGGCCATTGCCCAGTGCTGCTGCCAATGCAGTGGCGGCAGCATCATGCAGACCTATCTGCTGGACAGGAGCGGGAGCAGCGCAGGGAATGTGCATCGGTTCTAGCCCGGCCTGGTAGAGTGTCACTCCGTGAATTCCTCCAAGGACGAGCATAGCGCCCCAGTCATGCTCCTCAATCAGACTCTTCGCTGCATCTGCCGGATCGGATGCCATCTGTCGGCGGCTCAGTAATTCTAGTCCCCGCTTCTCGAACAGTACCACGTCAGCACCCCTGCTCCTGTCTAGACCGGTCAGTTTCGGATCCATTATCACCGGCAGCCCGGCCTCACTGGCGGCGTCAATCAGCGCCCGGGCGCCTGCAGCATTGAGGACTCCCTTATCGTAATCCGAGAGGACGATGGCGCAACTGTCTCCCAGAGAAGACATGGCTTGTTCTGTCAGAGACTCAAACACACTGTTAGGAAGTCTTTCGCGTGGCCCCCTGTCCGCCTGCAGCAGTATCTGGCTCTTGTCGAGCAGGCTTTCACGGCTGCCGTAGAATCTGATCTTCGTCAGAGTGCTGCGCTCGGGAACGATTGCGATGCCGCTAGGATCAATCCCGTGTTCGGACAGTTTTCCTATTATGACCCGCCCCTCCCTGTCATCTCCAACACAGCAGTACAGGTTGATCTGGAGGCCTAGAGAGTTCAGGCCCATCGCTATGTGAGCAGCTGCTCCCGGAGTCTCCTCGGACCGGAGAATCTTGAGGACGGGGACCGGTGCGGTGGAATCGAGATTATTCGCATAACCATGATGGAATCTATCCAGCATCACGTCGCCGATCAGGGTGACCTTGGAGGAGCCTACGTCATCCAACAGCACCCTCAGCCTCTTGAGAGTAGCAGCGCGCTCCTCGACCTCATCCATCGTCTGTGCGTGATGATGGATGCGAATGATGTTTGCTAACCGGCGAACTCAAGTCGTGAACCTTCTCGTCGATGCGTGGAACAGCACGAAAGCGGTTGGCTGTATGACGGGCAGGCATGTGATAGGCTGTGGAACAAATCCGCCATAGGCCGGCCTATTGAAGGGGGTAAGCTCCTGCTGACTTCTGCAGATGTGATATTTTGCCATGATTACAGGCACTTAGAATGGCCTTCTGCGAACTGGTTGAGTGAATCAGTCGGTGATTCTCCGAGGTTGCTGGATGAGGCTGTGGTGGTGGAATCGCTCAGAGTGCCTGGAAATAAGTTGGTCATGCATCAGAACTTCGATGCCCTTGAATTAACTTACGCGGACTCTACTTGGGGGCTCAGATGGGCGTCTGAAGCTCACCCTAGGTCCGACGAGCCTGTTTCCGAGATCAGATGGTATCACGCCTCCGAACATCTCGACGTCGAGGACCTCTTCACTTGGTCGGAGCAGGTTTCAGACAGAAGCAGAGTTCCCGAGGTCCTAGTAATCGATGACGAGCATGCGGTAGTAACTTACAGAGTCGCCAGAATCGAGCCCGAAGGTGTGATGGGAGGGCTCTCGGAGAAGGATTTGGAGTGGATTGCTGGACTCGGTGGCTCTCCGCTGGACAGCGGGGGGAGTTTTATCGTGGAATCTGATGAGTGGCCAGAAGAGAGGATTGGCGTGCCACATCCAGAAGGTAGGATGCTCGATGCCAGCGCGAAGCAGTTGATCGATTCGCTGAGTGATCCTTCTCAGAACACAATCGGAGCCGATATCCTGCGCGATCTATTGAGCAGGGGATTGCATCCCCGTCCGGGCTTCAAGTACGGGACCAGATGGAGATGCTATGACAGTCGATTGGGAGAGGACCATGCTCCGTGGCTGGTAGTCCACCCAGCAGAAGCCCCGAATGACTGGGAGGGAGCCTGCCTTGCCTCTAGACTGGCGTCCGGAGTCGGAAAGACCTGGTTGCACCCGCTGCAAGTCGGAGATGTGTGGAGGTATCTGGCGATTACTAGGCCGCCAGCGGACTCCCGATGGAATAATCCGAATCGAAGGTGAATTAGGCTGATTCCGAAGGTGGCTGCACTTGTCTCCGACCGCCTGAGACTACCGAGATTGCCAACAGCACAGATATAATCAGCAGACCGTTTGAAGGCTCAGCCAGCCAAGCAACCCAGCCGTCACCTGTGAATGGAGATTCAGCCTCAAGCAACAGTGGAATCCGCAATTCCGTGCCATGGCTGTCTGACAGTACCAGATTCCCCCTTGCCAGCATACCTGGCTCCAACAGTCCACTAGGATCGATATCCAGTACAATGGGATCTCCGGGAGATAGAGAGACAGGGGAAGAGGTTGTGGCAATCCTAGAAGCTGCACCCTCTACGGTGATCGAGTAGGTGCGCTCTTCGTCACCCTCGTATTCGGGTTTGACTTCGACTGTGGTCGGAGACTCCCAAGATACGACAACGTGCAATTCCTCTGTGGACAGCCTGTGCCCTATGCGGAACCAGTCGAGTTGGATGTTTGTCATCGTCTCGCCCTCGCACCCTATGACTCCACTCAGGCTCCCTGAGTCGCTGATGCCACTTGGGCTACCTAGAATCTGTATGTCGTGCGTCCCCACCGGGATCTCGATGTTTTCCGGCTGAACCTGACCGCCACTCTGGGTCCATGACAGGGAAACCTCCAGCGTGCATGGCTGTGATGCGGTTACTTGTGCATAGGTAAACTCGCCTGGGATGAATTGTATTGGGTCTCTGGGAGTCAATATGTCTGCAGAAGATTCCCCGTTGGGCTCTATCACCACGGTTGCGGATCCGATGGTCATTTCCTCTACTGTGGCTGTCCATGGGACCAGCCTGCCCCGATTATCTCGTATCATCATGCCATCTGCACCAAATTCGTCCCCCACAGAGAAGGCATCACTGGCTGACCCAGTGTCCCTCCCTCTCTGTAGTCCGTCATCACCGTCCGCTTCGATGATCTTGACCCAAGCGTTGTCGGGATCGGTGTTGACGAGATTATCAGGGGCGTTACCGTTGTTGTCGTCGGAATGCTCGACGATGATGCCATGGCCTGGTAGTGCCGAGTCGAACCCGGAGTCGCCCCTCAGAGTAATCCATATGGTCTCTCCAGGAGCTATTTCGATGGCCAGGCTGATACCGCCGTCGGATATCGGACCGACCACGAAACTGCCTCCGATGTCAGTGTCTACCACAATGGAGCGTTTGGCTCCAATCAAATCGAGGGTCGCAGCTCCCGGCATCGATGGGGCGGCTCCGTTACCGTTCCAATTGCCGCTGGCCATGATGTCCCAGTCCCCCAAGCCGTTCCAATTCGATGAAGGCAGGTCGCTGTGCACATCGTAAAGGTCGTGGGCACCCATCTGATGGAGCATCTCGTGGATTACCGTACCTATTCCTGAATCCAGTGAGGCAATGGTATAGTGACTCACGGACCAGTCACCTATCGAAAGTGGCTCGTCCAGCCATGACATGTGACTCCAAATCGCATTTGCCCCTCCTCCGGACTCCTGTGCAAGACCCGAATGGAGGATTAGTATCCTGTCTACAGTGCCATCCCCATCGAAGTCCCATCTCGACAGGTCTGTCCCGGTAAGGAGAGCCTGTGCGGCCTCTTCGATGAGATCTGTCACTCCTATGTCGCGCTCATCCGTCGAATCCGCACCCCAGTGCCCCTCGGCATGAGGAGCAGTCCAGATCTCAGCGGTCTCGGTGATTTTCAGAGAAGATTCGGAACCGCTCATCTGATTGATGTAACTGGTTGCTGAGCCATCACCCCCTAGCATCGAGTCCGCCTTGGTCTGAGAGAACGGCTTCCCAGGGAACTGAACTCTGAGGACGAGCCATTCCTCTTCTGTCTGAAGGCCGACCAGCGCGGCAGGCTCGTCGCTCTGAGATGCTATTCCGCCATCCACCCAGCCATCTATGATATCCGGGTTGTGATTGGCCCAGATACCCATTAGCAGTATCGCCGCTGCTAGAGCTGCACGGGCGGCGTTCATGGACTAACGTCCATGAGTCCCTCTTTCAATCCAATGCAGAACCGGTTGTCCGGGAAGTCGAATCTCCGATGGATGCGGCCCTCCAGGACTCGTCTGATGAACGAGGCTCATCCAACCAACCTAAACCGCTGTACTCGCAGCCAAGCGAGTCCAAGGAGGACTTCAGACGACTGGGTAACGGCGAGGAGTCGCAACCGCCGATAACCAGCTTGGTGATACCATGTTGCAACACCAGATCGGTTAATGCGGCCTGCTCGAGGTTTTCGAGGCAAAGCGCTGTGCATTTGGGAGAGGCGATGCCGGAGGGAACAGCGTCCACGGGAAATTGTGGGCAGGCTCCCTCGCAACTACAGTCGAGCAGGGCTATTCTGGTGGTTGAACCGGCCTCGGATACGTAGTCTGCTACCTCGAAGGACCTTCTGCCCAGAACGGCATTGGGCAGGGTGCCGGACAGCCTGTCAGCAGCCAACATGGCTGCCACGGCAATCAGCAACCTCAGTCCCTCGTACTCTGAGGGCAGGGTGAGGACGAGCAAGCCCCCGAATATCAACAACAATCTGACCCTGAGCCTCGTCTCACCCTGTTCAACCATTCCGAGCAATCGGACCATCGACAGAGTGACCGTAGCGAGCATCGCACACACTAGGACCCAGGAGGTGCCGAGAGTGAGCCTGAACAGCGCACTCGCGTCATACCTACTGCCCACACCCTCGAGGTAGTCCACAGACTGGGCGGCCTCTATCAGCAGTGGAAGGAGGTAGACCCAACAGATGATTATTACTAGGGGGATGAGGACTGTGCTGATGCCAAGGACCAGAGCAAGCCATGAGCGTTCCTTGGGCAGCAGACCAGAACTGGCGAACCTCTGGAACCGGAAGGACACGAATGGCATGATGGTGAGTACGGACAGCAGAATAGCCATCGACCACCTGATTTCCAGCCAATCGAATGGAGAGTATACTGAGAGGTCCATGGATGCGGCGCCCAGAGGTAGAGAATCGAGCCATAATCGCATCAGTGAGTCTGAATTATAGGACCATGCAATCGTAGCTAGGAACAGAAGGATCGTTGATACCCTGACTATCCCATACAACTCCGAGAAGTGGTCCGAGACAGGTCTAGGTCGGTCGGAGGGCAGTTCCATGGACATACTCAGAGGACGTCCTTAACCTGCGGCTCGACCCTCGCGGCCAGAATCGTCCTGTACACACCATAAGCGGCCCAAGCGCTGATGAAGAAGGCGCATCCGATAGTGAAACCCGTGAGGTCGGTCGTCCTAGTACCCTCCTCGACGATGCTCGAGGGCGGGAATGAGATCAATGCGTCCGAAGCCATCCAGCGAACCCCGACGATGAAGGACGCGATGCTGAGAATTCCCCTTCTGATGGCTTGCGGGTAAGCCAACTCGGAGGCTAGGAATTCTGGTCCATCGTCGTAGCGGCGTTCGAGCACCTCCCTCTGAAACACAGCGCCGACAATCAGAGCGGTCAGGCTTGTCCAGTACAGCAGATTACCCTGTTCGTACACCCTCTGCGAGAGCGCGGCTTGTCTCTCTGCCTCCTTTTCCGCGTCGGTCTCCTCGATTACGAACAGGGTCTCGTAATCACCCACTGCGATGGTCCTAGTCTCGAGAGTCTCCGAACTATCCCCTGACACGATTGTACCGGGGGGATTGATGGTGAAAGCCAGCAGGTTCCAGTAGTCCCCCTCGTCTGCCCCCCCAGAGCCGTCAACGGAATTGCCAGCGAGACGGAAATACACTGCACCAGCATCTGCCGAGGGAGCTGTCCAATTGATGTGCCAAGTTCCGCCGTCATTAACGGCGATGTGAGATATGTCATCTTGCACTCCCTTGGCGTACCTGATGTCTTGGTCGTCCGCCCAAGTGAAATTCCCTATGCTCCCTGATGAGAGAAGGAAACCCGCCTTAGTGTTCCCATCGCTTGCGGAGAGTTCGTGGGAGTCCGCCACTGTGACACTGAACTGATACGTCTCTTCTGCCTCATACATCACTGGCACACCGGTAATCATCACTATCGACCTCTCGGAAGGACTGGTCGAGTGGCAGGTGCATCCGTACTCTACAGTCGGGTCGAGATTAGAGTTCAATGCAGGCGGGCCGTCTCCGTAGCCGTACACAGGCATCGCTATGAGACCGAGGAGGATGAAGCAGAGTCCGAGCTTCCTCATCGCGCTTCGCATGGTCGCACCTGAAGTGCTCTCGCCTGTCGGGGTCTCATAACCGTTGCTCGGTCGCATCCCGTTGGGATGCGCCGCCTACAGGTCCTTGAGAGCGGAATTCAACTCGTTCATCATCTTCTTGCCGTCGCCGAAAAGCATCATCGTCTTGTCCATGTAGAACAGTTCGTTGTCGACTCCTGCATAACCGACAGACAGGCTTCGCTTGATGATTACAACCACTCTGGCCTTGTCCACATCTAGTATTGGCATGCCTGCTAGAGGACCCTCACCGGTTCGAGCAACTGGGTTCGTTGTGTCATTGGCACCGATGACCAAGGCGACATCGCACTCGGGGAACTCTGAGTTAATGTCGTCCATCTCAATCAGCTGCTCATAGGGTACACTGGCCTCGGCAAGCAGGACGTTCATGTGCCCTGGCATCCTTCCCGCGACAGGGTGGATTGCGTAGGAGACCTCGCATCCCTCGGCCTCCATCATGTCGGCGAACTCCTTGACGGCGTGCTGGCTCTGACTGACTGCCATCCCGTAGCCTGGAATCACGATGACCTTCTGAGCACCATCCAACACCATCGCGACCTCCTCAGGGTCGCTGCCCACCTTGGTTCGGGTCACCTGGTCCTTCTCTCCCGAGCCTCCGAATGCCTTGAACAGGACGTCTGGCAATGTCCTGTTCATCGCCTTGCACATGATGAACGTTAGAATCAGGCCTGCAGCCCCTACCATCGAGCCGGCTATGATGAGCACGTTATTGCCGATGACGAATCCGGTGAAGGCGGCAGCGATACCCGAGAGCGAGTTGAGAAGACTGACGACGACAGGCATATCGGCGCCGCCGATTGGCATTACGAACAATATCCCCAGCAGACTAGACAATCCCACGATGCCCCAGATGTAGTCCTTGTTGGTAGGGTCATCGATGGTCAGCCAGATGAGGTACAGGGAGCCTGCTAGAAGTAGGATTTTCACCGCATTCAGCCACGGTGGACCCCAGGTTGGGAATCTGATCCACTTCTTGCTGAGTGGCACCACGAATCCCCCCTTGAGCTTCATCATCGCGACTAGGGAACCAGTCAGCGTGATCCATCCAACCAGCCCAGACAGGCCGATAGCCACCCAAATTGCATAGAGCTCGACTCCAGCGTCCGGGACATTGCCTTCCTGCAATCTGCCTAGGACCTCGGAGAGAGCGACCAGTGCGGATGCGCCTCCTCCGAAGCCGTTGAACAGCGCGACCAACTCAGGCATCCCGGTCATCTCGACCCTTGTCGCCATCAGTGCACCAATCAGGATACCAATGGCCAGTCCTCCGACAATCAATTCCCAGCCCACTACTCCCTCAGAGTACATCCGAGCCAGTGTAACCAGTACGGCGAGGAACATTCCCATCGCCCCCATCCTGTTGCCCTGGGGGGCGGTTCGTGGACTGGAGAGCTGCTTGATCCCGAGGATGAATAGCGCGGCTGCCACTAGGTAGCCGATATCCCACACTGCGACGTTGACCACTCACTTGCCCCCCTTGCGTCTCTTACCGGCTATCATTTCGAGCATCTTGTTGGTCACCATGAAGCCGCCAACTACGTTGATGGTAGCCATGACTAGCGCGGCCGAGGCCAACCAAGCCGCGGTTCCCGGGTCGCCATTGTTGAATGCGGTGTTAGACAGTATCAGCGCGCCGACGATGGTAATCCCCGAGATTGCGTTGGCGCCCGACATCAGCGGAGTGTGAAGAGTGGGCGGAACCTTGCTTATCAGTTCGAATCCGAGGAAGATGGCGAGTACGAAGACGGTTATGCTACCAATCAGCGCTGCAACGGTCAGACTCAGTTCACCACCCCCGCGAGTCGGGACTGCTTCTCGTGAATCTGGCCGCCTGAGCAGACCAGTACCCCTCCCATCCCTGCGACGTGGAAGTCCGATCCCTCTGGGGCTCCGACGAGAACATCGTCATCCATGCTGAGTAAGAGTTCGCCGTCTTGAACTAGGGAAGAAACGAAGTTGGTCAGGTTGTTCGAGTACAGCATGCTGGCAGTGGAGGCTATGGTGCCGGGCAGGTTCTCTATGCCGACTATGGTCACTCCGTGATCAATGACAACCTCGCCTGGCTTGGTAAGCTCGCAGTTGCCTCCGACGTCTGCGTTCATGTCCACTATGACTGCACCGTCCTTGAACGAAGCCACCGCGTCTTTGGGGACCGTGATTGGCGCGGGCCTACCGAAGATTCGAGCAGTCGTGACGATTACATCGGCGTCCTTGGCGACTTCGCATACGGTATCGTTGACCTTCTGGATGAACTCCGGTGTGAGTGGCTTAGCATATCCGGATTCGTCCTCAAAGTCGTCCATCCCCTCGACCTCGATGAAACGGCCACCTACGGACTCGATCTGCTCGGCCGCGGATTTCCTGACATCGGAGGCGTAGACGATGGCTCCAAGGCGCTTTGCTGTGGCAATAGCCTGCAGACCTGCGACGCCACTGCCCATGATTACGAACTTGGCAGGCTTGACGGTGCCCGCACTCGTGGTCATCATCGGTATGGCCTTCGAAATGTGATCGGCCCCCATCAACACGGCCTTGTATCCTGCTAGGTTGTCCTGACTGGAATTCACGTCCATTGATTGGGCTCGAGACAGTCTGCGCGGTATCATGTCCATGCTCAGCAGGGTAATCCCGTGTTCCATGCACTGCCTGACCCGCTCCGGATGGCGGAACGGGTCGGCCACGCATGCGACGATTTGGCCATTGCTCATGGCGGAGGCATCGGGCATGTGAATCGTCACTAGGATGTCTGTTGCCATGACCTCGTCTCTTGAGGTCACCTTGGCGCCTTTGGACTCATACTGGGCATCCGAGTAGTTCGAACCGGCTCCAGCGCCGGATTCAACCACGACCTCGAATCCGGCCTTGCCCAGCTTGGTAACAGAATTAGGGACTATGGCGACTCGGTTCTCGCCTTCGGGCTCGAGCAGGACTCCGAGTCTCAACCTGTCACTTCCTGCGATTTGAGCCGTAGGCTCAGTCTTCTGCGTGGCATTCGACCTGAGGGCGCTTATTGAAACCGTCGCCGAACGAATCAGCTCATCGGGGGGCTACCAGAGCAGTAAGGCGGCTAATGCGAGCATCACTAATGCTAAGTCCGGAGCCGCGGGCGCTCCCAGCGAGGTCTACTATGTCGAGAGGGGCTAGGAAAGTTGCAGTGATTGGAGCTGGCAACGTCGGTGCGACCTGCGCCTTCGTACTAGCTCAGAAGAACATCGGCGAGATTGTGATGCTCGATATATACGAGGGTTTTGCCAAGGGCAAGGCCCTTGATATGAGTCAGGGAGGACAGGTACTCAACTACGACGGCAAGATTACCGGCACCAAGGACTACACCGACATCGCCGGAGCCGATGTCGTCGTGGTGACCTCCGGATTCCCCCGCAAACCCGGCATGTCTCGCGAGGATCTGGTCGGGAGGAACGCTGACATCATCTCCGAGGTCGGGGCTGGTATCCGCGACCATGCGCCAGACTCGGTCATCGTGATGGTGACCAATCCCCTCGATCTGATGACCTACCACATGCAGAGGGTCACCGGATTTCCCCCCGAGAGGATTGTCGGGCAGGCAGGGATACTGGATTCAGCCAGGATGACTCACTTCATCGCCGAGGAACTCGGAGTGTCTAACGAGGACGTCCAGGCGATGGTGCTAGGCGGACACGGCGACACCATGGTGCCGCTGCCCCGGTACACCACCGTCTCGGGCATACCAATCACCCAGTTGATGGATGTCGAGACCATAGACGCCATCTGCAAACGCACAGCGAGCGGGGGCGGTGAGATTGTCAAGCTGCTCGAGAAGGGTAGTGCCTTCTACGCGCCAGGCTCGGCGGCTGCTATAATGGCGGAGTCAATCCTCAATGACAGGAAGCGGAACCTGCCGTGTAGCGCCTATCTGAGCGGGCAGTACGGCTTGGATGACATCTACATCGGAGTGCCCGTCGTGCTTGGCAGGAACGGTGTCGAGCGCATTATCGAACTGGAGTTAGAGGAGTCTGAGCTTGCGAGCCTGCACGAATCGGCCGGATTCTACAAGGAACAGCTCAGCGAAATCCTCGGATACTAGTCCGCTGGTTTCTTTCGCTGCCGGGGAGTGGGTCGTGTGTGGAGCGACAGTGCGAGCACATCCACCTAGAGCATGACGGCAAGCTGCTTCTCGTCGACATGGGTGGGAACGGCCCCGGAATTCCGAGGAAGGGTAGGACCGAGTGGGGCGGTGGTGGCTTCCTGCTCAGACTGCCGACTCCCGGCGAAGCCATGACCATGGGACTCAGATGGAAAGAGAGGAGGGTCAACAGGTTCCGCCTCGGCGATCACGAACACACGGTGACAGTCGCCACTCCCGATATTATGTGGCCCGAACACTGGGCTTGGAAGGACGCGGTAATCTCGGACAGCGCAGTTGACCCGGTGGCTCGCGAGTCGGTCTACCGGACTCTGCACAGAGTGGTGAGCAAGGTCGTCATCACCAATCCGGAGGGTAGGATACTGATGGCCAAGGTGACGAGAGGATTTTTCACCGGCTGCTGGACTCTTCCGGGGGGTTTCGTCGATTATGGCGAGCATCCTCGAAGAGGCGCCGAGCGCGAGGTGCTCGAGGAACTAGGGATCAATATCTCGATTGCAGACCCGAAAGGCGAGTCGGGCGAGCCCGTAGCCGGAGATGATGGGGCACTCATCCAAGAGGCCATATTCCAGCAGGACGGAATCAACTGGATATCGTTCACTTACAGATGTCAGGCCGACATACCGGCTGAGGACATCGTGCCGAAGGACGACGAGATAGAGGAAGCGAGGTGGTTCACTCGTAAGGAAGCCCTCAGTAATGCTGTTTCATTGTTCGACATCGAAGCGATACATCGAGTCGAATAGTGGTGGGCCCGCCAGGATTTGAACCTGGGTCAAATCGTCCCAAACGATCTAGCATAGACCAGACTAACCCACGGGCCCTGAGTCCTGCCCACAAGAATGAACAGCATGAAGGTTACTAGAGCCATGACCAGCTTTCTGGACCGGCTCTGACCAGAATCCCCTCCAACTCGGCCTGACCTATGACCTGCTCCGCTGACGGTTCGTCGTAGCCCTCCTTGTCCAGCTCTGCGGAGAGCGTCTCGATCGTTAGCGTGCCATCATCTCCCGTCGACTGCCGCATTATCCTGCGTATAGCCTCCGGGCCTCCTCGGGTCTTCCCTCCTACAGCGGCCCTACGGCTCTCCTCGGCGGCGATTCTGGACTCGACCTCTTGGCTGATTTGCGCTGGCAGGTTGGAAGCGGCTACTGCCTCGGCCAGACTCTCGGAGGACTGGAACTCCCTCTGCATCTTGCCCTTTGAGGAGCCGCAATGGGGGCATGATGAGAACGAGGCCTTCCTAGAACCGAACGAGTTGCCGCAGATGCACTTCACCAGTATCCAGGTCTCATCCACGCCAGCACCAATATATCGCGGTTCAATAGTTTGTCCCGAGCGTTATTGGGCCGGTTTGATGTATCCCGGACCTGTGCGAGGCGCATGGCTGGACCTAGAATGGTCGTCGGTTGGGTGCTCGCCACGCTTCTAGTTGGGATGTCGGCAAACAACTTCGCTGCCGAGGGTGCGCTCACCGCCGAGGCATGGGGCTTCCTCCTGCTGACCCCACTGGCTTTGGCGATGGCGCTCAGTCCTACAGTACCATGGGAGAGCACTGATTCGGAAGGGGCCGAAGAGTGGTCGGATGACGAAGATGCAGAGGGTGGCCAGAAAGAGGTTCCAGACCCGATCGAATCCGGCTTCGACATTCCGGTCCTGTGATTATGTCAGCCGCAGGGTCTCAAGATTGGCTGGAGCATAGGTCTGTACCCTGAAGCGCTCCCTCAGACCCTGCCTGAAGGCGTTGCAGGTCTGAGGGTCCCCGTGGTGGCAGATGATCTTGCGAGGAGTCGGATTCAGCGCTGATACGTAATCGAACAGCTGATTCCTGTCGGAGTGGCCGCTGAAGCCGTCTATCGTCACCATGTTGCACCTGATGTCGATCATCAGGGTCTGCCCCTTGTCCATCAGGGGTACCTGGGCATGACCCTGCTGCAGACGCCTGCCTAGCGTTCCCGAGGCCTGATAGCCCACGAAGCACAGGGTGTTGCCCGGTTCGGGAGCCCAGTGCTTGAAGTACTCGACAATTGGGCCTCCCGTCATCATTCCACTGGTGGCTAGGACGATGCAGGGGCTGGGGTCGAGGAGTATTGTCTCCCTCAGCTCGCGCGAATCGACCTGCTTGAACCATGATGAGTTGAAGGGGTTCTCTGGTCCTCCCTTCAACATCTGACGGCGAAGGTCCCTGTTGAGGAAGTTTGGATGGCTGGAGTGAATCGCGGTGGCCTCGGATATCATACCGTCAAGCCAAACGGTAACAGGCTTGACGTTGCCCGATTTGAACAACTGGTCTATGGCAATCATGACCTCTTGAGAGCGGCCGACTGCGAAGACGGGGCAGAATATCTTGCCACCCCTCCCAAGTGCGTCCTGGATGAGGTCCTGCAGTTCTTGGCTAGCCTGCTGTCTCGTGGGCTGGATGTCCTGCGGACCACCGTAGGTCGATTCAATCACCAGCGTCTCGACCTTTGGGAACCTGACTGTGGCGGCGTCGAACAACCACGACTTCTCGTACTTGATGTCCCCGGAGAACAGCAGTTTATGCTCGCCCTTGGCCTCGCCGATTTGCATGTACACGCTTGACGAGCCAAGGATGTGTCCGGCATTCTCCATGGTCATCTTGATGTCGGGGGAGATGTCGGTTTTGTCGCCCCATTTGACATCGACGACGTGCTTGATGCACTCCTGTATGTCTGCCTTCGAGTACGGCGGTTCGTTGCCCTCCGCCTGAGCGACCTTGATGTAATCTATCTGGAGCAGTGTCATCAGGTCACGAGTCGGCGGGGTGCAGTAGACAGGTCCCCTGTAGCCGTACTTGAACAGGACCGGAAGCATGCCGATGTGGTCTATGTGCGCGTGGGTGATTACAATCGCGTCCAGATTGTCCAGTGGGAGCAGTTCGGGGGCGGTGAAGAAGGGTTCTACCTCGCTGCGATTGGTGGTTGGCTTCGCTCCGCAGTCAACGAGAACCTTCGACTCGTTGGTGGTAACCAGATGCATCGCCCTGCCAACCTCTCTGTAAGATCCCAGTGCGGTAACTCTGACCCATGGCACGCCGGGCCTCGGGGGGCGGTAGATGCGAGTGCCGAACTTGCGTAGAAGCGATTTCCTGTCTTCCGCCAACTCCTTGCGGTAGCGCCGGATGTCGTGCTGGGTCCGACTCTCTATAGCAGGAGCCCTGACCACGTCGACCAGCCACCCGATCTCATCACGCAGAGCTCTGATGTTCGACCCCTTTGGGCCAACTGCTGCGGAGGGGTCGTCGCACTCGAGAATAACCTGGCTGAGAGCGGGATCGAGCCAGATCTTACGAACCTCGGCATCGGCGGGAATTAGGCGAGCGACCGCGTCGTGAACCGCATTCTCGTCGACCAGCAGATCGGTATGGGGCCTGATGACCACGCGACGCTTGATGGTCTTCGCTATTTTGACGGTGAGATTGTCGCCAGAGCCGCTGAATGCCTCTGGCTGCTTGGTCACTATCGCGATCGAGCCCGCCTCGAGGTCGACTTCGTAATCGACGTCCTTGGGAATCAACTTCGAGATCTTCTTCTTCAGTTCGCTCAGCGTAAGGCGCATTTGTTCACATCCTTGCTATGCTCGCGGCAGTACTTGTCACCCAGAGAATGGGGGGCTGGCACTTGGCCGGGAGGGGGATCAGATTCCAGACAGGAGGTTTGAAACCTCGTCTTCAGAGAGTTTGTTGAAGCCGACATCAGCGGTGATGACAGCGAGGTCCATGCCGTTGCCGCTGGCGGCGTCGCGCTGAGCTGAGGCGAGCAAGGCCTTAGCGGCGACTCGTAGGGCCTCGTCCTGCGACATGCCATCGGAGAACTGGTCCTCAAGCACGCCGTACATGTAGGGGCTGCCCGAGCCGGTGGCGCAGTAGACATCGGGGATAGAGCCGCCCGCCGAGTCTATGCTATACACGCTGGATCCTGAATCGTCGACTCCGACAATTAGGAGTTGGACGTAATGTGGACGGCCGACGAGGATGTTGGCGGTGAGGGTCGCAGCGCCCTTAACCGTCATCGGTGTGCCATGCTTGAGTTCGTACAGGCGCAGTTCGGCCGCGAGGGTGCGCGAGAGCGACTGTGCGTGGCCGACGAGTCCTGCGGTGGTCAGGGCCACTGAATCGGATATCCTGAACAGCTTCTGCACGCTCTTGTTGGCGATGAAGTGACCCATAGTGGCCCTGTGGTCGGCACCGACCACCACTCCACCGTCAAAGGTGATGCCGATGGTGCTGGTGCCGGTCTTCACTACATCCATGGAATCGTTCATTGAGTCACCTGCTGCAGGGAAGTCCCCAGCGAACCCGACTCGATTCGGGCCCCTTATCAATGCGACGGGGGAGGAGGCTGGATTATCATGCAATGGGGTATAATCGCTTCTCACGCGCTGTGTCCGACCGCAGAAGTCAAGGCATCGCGCAGAAGTCGGTAGTCGTGGCTAAGGGTGAAGCAAGCGAGCCGCGCTGGATAGAGATGCCCAGCATCCCTGATGATGAGGGGGTGGCGATGGAGCCTGGTCAGAACTATCACGATCTCGCAGACAGGTACCCCGACGCCCCCGTATCTAGGGGGGCCGGGGATGCCATCGTCCATCGAGCAGTGCTCGATGACATCACCGGTGTGCCCTTGGTGATGGACTGGGTCTCGGACGGTGATCTGGTGATTGTGGAGATGAGCAGGATGCTTAGCCGGGAGCTCGAGCTGCAGACCGCGGTCGAGAAGCTCAGGGGATTCGTAGAGGACGATCTGTGCGGCGAGGTGCTCAGGCTCGGAGACTCGCGACTCCTGTTGCTGCCCTCTGACTTCGAGAGTACTCGTAAGTCCGAGGGCGCATCGATGTACTTCTGAGGTGGTCCCATCGAGAGCCGAATCGAGCAGTCGTGCCCCGTCTGTGATTCCGACGTCGGTCTGACTATGATGGCACACACCTCTGAGATCCCGTATTTCGGGGAGCACACGCAATTGACCATACTGTGCGATTCATGCGGCTGGAAACACACCGACTTCATTCCCGCAGAGGGCAGTAAACCGGGCGGGTGGAGTCTTGAGGTAAATTCGCCAGAGCACATGAGTGCTAGGGTCGTGCGCTCGTCCTCATGCACGGTGAGGCTGCTCGGGTTGGGTCTTGAAGCCTCTCCGGGCAACAGCTCTTCCGGCTACATCTCCAATATCGAGGGTGTGTTCAACCGCTTCGAGGAGGTCATCAGGATGTTGCAGAGGCAGGCCGGGGATGCTGGAGCTGCTGAGCAGTGCGAAGCCCTCCTGCGTGAAATTAAATCGATTAAGGCCGGGCAGGGCTCTGTGGAGCTGGTGCTGCTAGATCCGATGGGGCACAGTCAGATACTTCACGATGATGCCAATCCAAGAGAACTCACGGAAGACGAGTTATCAGAGCTTCAGACAGGTCCCTCCGTACCAGTGTATGACACAGACGACTTCTAGAGGGCGTCGGGGGCGAGGAATTCATCGAGACTGTCTGCCCACATGTCCCTGCGTTCGGCCAACTCGTTCAGCCACTCCGTGGCACTGTCTATGCAGATCTGCTTGATCTCACCAGCAAGCATCCGGCCGCTCTCGTACTCGGCCCTGATCTCAGACAGGGCGTTGTCATCGCGCTCAAAGAAGAACTGCAGGTACTGGAAGGCTACGTCCTTGGAACAGTCTCCGCCCAACCGTCGGTGCTCCTCAACGGTCGGCTGACCTCCGCTGAAGGATCTCTTGACCTTCACTTCCATCTCCTCGACTGACTCGTCCATGAAGATCGTCGTCTCTGGCTGTGACGAGGACATCTTATCCCCAGTCATGCCCACTGCGAACCTGTGGTAGGTTGAGCAAGGTGGCATCAGACCCAAACCGCCTAACTCACGCTCCAGTGCTAGCATTGGCATTCTCACGCGAGCGCGGTCGGCCAACGTAGCGCCGGGGATGTCCAGTGTCCCGTACTTCGGATTTGCGAGCATGTCGGCGAAGCCGAGAGGAGCGAGTGCCCCTTTCATCCGATCGAAGAGAGCTTCTCTCGCTGAGGCATCGGCCTTCCCATTGACCATACCCAGCACCTCTTGATTGTCCTCCTGTATCGAGAGCGCTACGGTCAGACCACCTTCCTTGCGCGGCTTGACATTGAACCAGTGGGTCTTGCCGGCGATTCCCCGGGTGAGCCTCAAATGGGGGTCTTGGTCGATGCCGACTGGGACGACTATGGGTCGCAGTCCACCGAAATCTTCCAATTGTGGATGGATGATGTCTCCGACCTGAACCAGCGGCGCCTGAACATGAGCCAGATTGGTCTCGCCGTTGAAACCGTAGATTGCCTCAAACTCGGACAGGTTCGTCCTCCTGCCTAGGGTGAACGCGAGCCGTTGGACCGCCGGTCTCGAACTCTGGAAGTAGACATTGGTGGAATCAGGGTCGAGACCGAGGGCGGCATAGTTGTGGACGTACTCGTTGATGGCGGCCCTCCTGCCCTCCTCTAAGGAAGTGCCTCGGGTGGCCAGAGCCTCGAGGTCCGCCACCGTAACCGTGATGTCAGCGCCCTGCTCCTGGAACCACCTGACCTGGTCTATGACCATGGAATGCCCTAGATGCATCCGGCCGCTTGGCATCAGCCCGGTCAGGACGCCAAAGGGCTCCGCACGCTGCATGCAGCCGAGAACCACATCGAGGTCGCGATGGGCGAAGACGATGCCTCGGCGATGCAGCATGCCGGGATTAGGGAGTTCAGCGGGATTCACCGTGCCGAGACCGAATTGCTCTATTATCCTCGAGTAGTCCTGCGACTGCTCGGACGACCACGGGTCTATGCGTTCGCCTTCCGCCACGTCCCGTGGCCTGCAATGCCCTCAATCAAGGCATCGCCCCCTGAGGCCGTCAAGCGTCCAACCGTTAGACCGAAGTATGCGACCGTCTACGAGTCCCCGTGGCATCGATACACTGCCTCGGGGCTGGGCTCGTGGGCTCCTACGTCGCCTGCAGGTTGGCCGACAGAGGGCACGATGTACACGTGCACGACATGAATCCACAACCGAAGGTGGTAGGATATCCCGGAGTGGTGATTCATCACGGCGACGCGCTCGACCACTGCAGTGAACTGAATGAGTACGCAGAGGTGGATATAGTCGTCAACATGCTACCAGGGGATATAGGCAATATCGCAATGAATACACTGAATGAGCAGGGCTACAGAACGATTGATCTCAGTTTCAGTCACGACACCCCCGACCTGCATGACGAGAAAGCGAGGGACTGGGGCACTAGTATACTGTGGGACGTGGGGATAGCACCCGGTCTGTCGAATATGCTTCTCGCCGAGGGCTATCGTAGGCTTGGCCCGTTGGCGAGAGGAGAGGTTCGAGTCGGGGGCAATCCCTCCGGACCGACAGGAGGTTGGAACTACATGGCTCCGTTCTCACCTAAGGACGTCATCGCCGAGTACACAAGGCCAGCGAGAGTCATCAGAGCTGGAGAGGAGGTGATTGTGCCGGCGCTTTCGGAGCGCCATCTAATCGATGTCCCCGAGCACGGTCAGATGGAGGCATTCCTCACCGACGGGTTGCGCAGCGTACTCAGTTCGGTACCTGCCGTCGAGATGTCTGAGTATACCGTCAGATGGCCAGGGCACATCCAGCGATTCATCGACGAGAGGGATGCAGGCACCCTAGATGAGGATGAATTGATGCGCGAATGGTGGTACGACCACAAGATGCCCGAATTCACCTGGATGGAGGTAAGGGTCGAAGGTCACGATGGCACCGAGATGGTGTGGAGGGTAGCTGACCACGGGGGTGATGATGGTTCGTCGATGGCGCGCAGCACTGGTATGGTGACCGCCTGTTGCGTCGAGGAGTGGCTGGAAGATCCCGGGATGCTGCCCGTGGGTGTGCACGCGCCCGAGGCACTGGCCCCCGAGGTAGTTGCTAGGATTATCGAGACCATGCGCTCTGAGAGAGTGAGGATCGAGGGGCCTGATATCAGACTGTGACTACTCCGAGATCTCCTTCTGATCTCTCTTGACGAGGTAGCTTATGCTCACTGGTACTGCTATCAAAACAGCTGCTGCAATCACCGGGAGAGCCCAGTTCATCTCGATTTCAGCTGGCCTCTCGATGAGCCATGTGAACACGAGGTCGGATTTCTGGAAATCCGAGGACCACTGGAACAGGTTGGTGGTGTGGTGGCCGACCACGGTGACAGCGTGATGCAGCCCATTGAATGTGACCTGCGGCGTGGACAGGAAGGATTCGGGCTCACCATAGAGCTCGATAGACACGCTCGTACCCGGCTCAATGGTCAGGAGCATTCCGTCCGCCGTCTCCCTCCAGCCGACCACGAGGTTGCGCTGCCCGGCCTCGATGACATTCGGTTCGGAGTCAGAAGAGTCAGTGACTCGCAGCACTCCCGAGTCGAACTGTAGCCTGACTGTCCCGGGAACTGCCCACGAGGCTTGATTCGCGAGAGTCACTGTGATAGTACTGCCCTCAAGCGATACGACGACCTCGTTTCCCGAGAGGCTGTGATGGTGCCACTCGCCCCAGGTTGTGAGCCAAACGTCCTGCTGCTCGAGCCATGACATCACATCCTTGTCCTCCCTCAGCTTGAGGTCGTCCATCCTCGCCCTCCAGTATATGCTGACTAGGGAGTTCTCCTCGGCTGATTCAAGCAGTTCGCGGTCAGCCACCCCCTGCTCCAGACTGCCTCCGTTCCTCGTCATAGCAGTGAGGCCCTCAGGGACCCCGGTCAGCAGGTCGCCTACGATCTCGAAACCGGCTTCGACCAATGCGGCAGCAGTGGCCGAGTCTACCTGCTCGCCGGGAACACCGAAAGAGATCGGTTGCGTGCCCCAGCGTGATGCGTTGATGAATCCGACGAGGTAGTCCCTGCAGGCCTCGATGACCCAGTGCTCCTCGGTGGCGGAAACCCCTTCGTAGCCGTGGCATCCGAACTCGTCTCCGTGAGCCAGCCTCTCTGGGCCGATTATGTTGTCAAGCCAGCTGTCATCCTCCCAATCTGCGGAGACAGTGGGCGCTGTGGTTGCAATGGTCAGAAGGGCCACCATGAGCAAGCCGGCTATGCTCCTGCTGCGCACATCAGGGGGCAATAGAAGCCAGCCATCAACTCTTGTGTGGACCGACAAAGCATCAAGTGCATCGTATCTGGCTCGGATGCTGCTCATTGCGAACAGGCCGCATCCTTGATGGACTACCGACGCACAGGTCGGACAGCATATGCAGCAGTATCTGGATTTCTTGCGTCGGATTCTCGCAGAGGGCGAGGAGAAGGGTGACCGTACGGGCACGGGGACCATCTCGGTGTTTGGCCACCAGATGCGTTTCGACCTCACCGAAGGCTTCCCTGCGGTGACCACCAAGCGAGTGCACTGGCCAAGCATAATCCACGAATTGCTGTGGTTCCTCTCAGGAGACACCAATGTCGGCTACCTCCAAGATAACAAGGTCCGAATCTGGAACGAATGGGCTGACGAGGAAGGAGATCTCGGCCCTGTATACGGTAAGCAGTGGCGCAAGTGGGAAGCGGACGACGGCAGGGTAATCGACCAGATCGAGAACGCCATCCACCTGATTCGCAACACACCGAACAGCCGACGCATCATCGTCTCGGCTTGGAACGTCGGCGAGCTCGACGAGATGGCGCTGATGCCTTGCCATGCCTTCTTTCAGTTCTACGTCAACGACGGGAAACTCTCGTGCCAGCTCTACCAAAGAAGTGCTGACGCATTCCTCGGCGTGCCGTTCAACATCTCCTCGTACAGCCTGTTGACCTGCATGATGGCCCAGGTGTGCGACCTCGAGCCCGGAGAATTCATCTGGACAGGGGGGGATTGCCACCTCTACCTAAACCATCTCGATCAGGCTCGTGAGCAAATAGGCCGTGTGCCTCTGGAGTTGCCAACACTGAGGCTCGACCCCTCTGTGAGGTCGATTGACGACTTCTCCAACGAGAGCATCGAGATTGCGGACTACAACCACCATCCGCACATCTCGGCCCCGATTTCCGTCTGAGGTGAACCGATGAAGATGGCGATGATTGTCGCGATGGATGAGGACGGTTTCATCGGTCGTGGCAACAGGCTCCCTTGGAGACTGGCGAGCGACATGGTCCGCTTCAAGCGTCTTACAGAGGGAGATGGATTCAACTCTGTAATCATGGGAAGAAAAACTTGGGACTCGTTACCAGACTCGTTCAGACCATTGCCCGAGCGTGTCAACATCGTAATGTCTC
>Ga0207965_1000053_pt1 | contig 27692 bp, 28 predicted proteins | sample Knorr_S23_td_O2m_FD_185609 | JGI IMG/M metagenome (GOLD analysis project Ga0207965, IMG submission 185609) | Marine microbial communities from Southern Atlantic Ocean transect - Knorr_S23_td_O2min_ad_571m_LV (SPAdes) (version 2) | ecosystem: Environmental > Aquatic > Marine > Oceanic | place...
CGGGTGCCTTTTATATTTTAATGGTAAGCATGTTAGGTCTTGCCCTAGGGCCGTATTCCGTTGGCCTACTCAGTGACACTTTGATCAGCCAGGGGTACTCAGACGCAGAAGGCTTGAAAACTGCCCTCGCAGCCTCACTGGGAGTATTGATAATTTCCGCAACTACCCTTCTTTTAGCCTGTCGATATCTGCCAGGAGATGAATCAAGTAAGCTGGATCGGGCAAAAGAGTTGGGTGAAGTGGTCTAGAAATTACCTCTTAGATCAAGGGTGCTTAGATTCCTTCCTTGATTTTCTCAATAACTTCGTCGACAGAGAGAACCTGAGCAAAGGCGAATCGAAGTGTCGCCAAGGTAGCCTTTTTGATGTCTTCTGGACTCAAGTCTTCCAAGCCTCGATTTGCAGTGCCATCAGATAGAAAAAACACTTTATAATCTCTCATATTGGCCTCACGGGCAGTGGTCTCACAACAAACATTGGTGGCTATGCCTCCAACTATCACTGCCTCTATGCTGTGGGAGCGAAGGATCAGATCCAAATCGGTGCCTGTAAAAGCTCCGTAACGTGGCTTTACAAGAATGATGTCCTCTGGATGCACATCCAGCAATGGAGAGAGTTCTGCAGGCTCTGATCCAGAAGTGATGCCATCCTCGACACCCTTGACTGACATTTGATAAGAGTCCATATAGCTTCTGATAATTTGATCAGAAATGCCCCGATTGGACCCGTCAGTCCTCGTTTCTTGGGCCGTATGAATGACGAGCGTGCCTGCAGTTCGACAAACTTCAGAAAGTTTATTCAGTCTTTGCACTACAGTAACCCCTTCTGATGAATCCACAAAACCTTCTACAAAAATGTTTTGCAAATCAACATTGATCAAAGCAGTTTTCTTGGGGTCTATAGACCAATCAATCATTTTCTAATCCTGTCATCAATAAACTTAACCAGCACCTGGGCCTAAGGGCTGTCCGTAACTGAATTCTACGAAGTTGCCGTCTGGGTCGTGGACTCCACAGTAATAGCCTACGGGATAAGGTTCTTCTGTCGGTTCCCATACCAAGATCCCCTCTTCCCGGGCTCGTTCTGCGATTGCATCGACTGCCTCACAATTTTCGAGAGCGAAACCCAGATGAGAAAAATCTTGCTCTGCTTGATCTCGACCTGGGCCGCCTGGCAAAACCACAAGGATGAAATCATTTTCACGGCCCTCTTCAGCCAACCAAACAACCTGGTGATCATGGCTTGTCCGTTGATGAACAACCTGCATCTCACAATAAGACTGATAAAACTCAATACAGGCATCCAGATCCCTGACATGAAGTGCTAAATGTGTCAACGTAGCTTTCAATGGTTTTTTCAAAAAATTAAATCTTTACAAACAAGTATATAAGTAATTTCCTTGCTCTACAGCATATGACATCATAATCTACGGACTGCAAGCAAGCTGTTAAATATAGCTATTGTTTACTGAATAGCTTGCCTTAATAAATAGCAATCTGCCAAGATATAGAGAACATGAATAACCAAAAGCAAAGTGTCCCATGGGGACATTCTTTCACGGTTTTAATTGGCTTTGTCATTCTATCAACAGCAACGCTTGCTAAAGAGGCACAGTCAGTGTCACCTATCATCAAACAATATTGTGTTCTTTGTCACAACGACATCATCCTGCAAGGTGGGATGAGCCTGCAACACTTTGATGCTGACCATCCAGAACTAAATCTGGTTACAGCAGAAAAAATGATCCTCAAACTACGCGCGGGAATGATGCCTCCACAAGAAGCTCCAAAACCGGACAGGGAAACGTTGCAACAACTGGCAAAGTCAATAGAAACAAAACTTGATAGAGCTGTCCGAAAACGCAATGATCCGGGAACCCGACCGTTTCAACGACTCAACCGAGCTGAATACACGCAACAAATAAAGGATGTTCTTGGACTCACCGTCAACCCAGCAGAATGGTTGCCTGAAGATCAAATCAGTGCAAGTTTTGACAACATAGCTGACGTACAGACTATGTCCCCAACTGCGATGACAGCCTATCTAACCGCGGCGAGTGATATTGCCAGAAGGGCAATCGGTCAGAGTAATGCACCAACTCTGGCAAAGACCTATACCAATTCACCATCTGTATCACAACATGAGTGGGAACCAGTTGAGGGGGCACCATACGGGACCAGAGGTGGAATCAGCACATTGCACAATTTCCCAGCCGATGGAGAATACATCTTTAAGATGGGATTCATGTCCGGCTGGGGTGAACGTGATCACGACATTGACATCTCTGTAGACGGCGAACGCATTGCCATTGTGCAATACGGTGGCGAAATAGATTTTCAAGGACGCAAAAAATTCCCTATGGAAACGAATCCTGTTTTTGTTCGTGCTGGAGAACGACGTACGACCGCTACATTTATCCGACAAATGGAGGGACCGTATGAGGACCTGATCCGACCTAATGACTGGTCACTAACTGGTACTGAAACCAGTTACGGCACGACTTCTCTTCCACACCTGATACGCTTAACCATTGAAGGGCCATATAATCCTACCGGTGTTTCAGAAACCCGGACGAGGAAACAAATTTTTACATGCCGCCCTACCACTTCAGCTGAGGAAGTACCCTGCGCCCAGAAAATCTTGTCCCAGCTTGCAACTAAAGCATATGGACGAACAGCCTCACAAGACGATATCAAGGCTCTTTTGGATTTTTACTCAATGGGAGCAGCAGACGGTGGTTTTGAAATCGGGGTGCGTACCGCTCTCGAGGCAATCCTGTCCAGTCCTCACTTCTTATTGCGCATGGAGCGTGAACCGAATCAAGTTGCTCCTGGCGATGTTTACACACTTGATGATATGGCACTAGCAAAGCGGCTATCATTCTTTATCTGGGGCACCAATCCAGATGCAGAATTACTCGAACTCGCTAACCGGGGTAAATTATCAAGAAATCGGATACTCAAAGCACAGGTACTACGAATGCTAGCTGATCCCCGTTCTGAGGCACTTGCAACACGATTTGCTTCTTTGTGGTTGCGACTACAAGATTTAGAAAAAGTAGAACCAGATGCCTTCTGGTTCCCAAATTATAGTCAGCAATTGATGACTGCTATGCGTCGTGAAACCGAACTCTTCTTTTATAATCTGGTGCGCGAAGATCGCAGCATGCTAGAGCTCTACAATGCCAATTATAGTTTCATGAACGAACGGCTTGCTCAGCACTATGGAATACCTAACGTCCTCGGTGAAGAATTTCGAAGAGTTGAATACACCGATGACCAACGACGTGGAATCCTCGGTCATGGCAGCATCTTGGTGCAAACTTCATTAGGCAACAGAACCTCGCCAGTGTTGAGAGGTAAGTGGGTATTGGAAGTACTACTTGGTGCGCCTCCACCGCCACCACCTCCAGGGATACCAGACCTGGAAGAGACAGTAGACTCAGAATCTGGAAGGATTTTAACCACCAGAGAACGTCTGGAAATGCATCGTTCAAATCCAGTTTGTGCCGCGTGCCACAGACTCATGGATCCCATTGGCCTGGCATTAGATAATTTCGATGTAACTGGCAAATGGCGTATTCGAGAGAACGACTCACTCCTTGATACCCGAAGCATTTTCTACGATGGAACACCTATAGCTACACCCGCCGATCTTTCACAAAAGCTACTTCAACGGCCGATCCCTTTAGTTAGACAGTTTACTCAAAACCTCATGGCTTTTGGACTTGGTCGACGCATTGAAGCAAAAGATCAACCAACAATTCGTAAAATTGTCGCTGCAGCTGAAAAGAACGACTACCAGATGTCTTCTTTTGTCCTTAATGTGGTTATGAGTGATGAATTTAGGAAGAAAAAAGCAATTTTTGATGATGGAAACACACTTGATAATTTTGCACATTAATAGTAAAAATTGGAAAGTTTAAGCACACCAAAATGAATTTTATAAGCAGAAAAACGATTCCTCGAAGGCAATTTCTTCAAGCAGCGGGAATAGGCATTGCCTTGCCATTACTTGACGCAATGACTCCTGCATTTGGTGCTGCTGAGGAATCAAACAAGATTCGCCTTGTTTGTATTGAAGAAGTTCATGGTCTCGCTGGCTGCAATAAACAAGGAGCCGAGAAGCTGCTCTTTGCCCCATCAATTGTTGGTCGTGACTATCAATTGGTAGCAGACAACCCTTTGAAATCTTTGGAACCTTGGCGTGAACATTTCACTATCGTCAGTAATACAGATGCCCGCATGGCAGAACCGATTACTCCTGCTGAGATCGGGGGGGATCATTTTCGTTCGTCAGCCGTATTCTTGACGCATGCACATCCAAAACAAACTCAGGGCTCGGATGTTCATTGTGGTGTTTCATTAGATCAGCTGCATGCACAACGTTTCGGTCAGGATACTATACTGCCTTCATTGCAACTTTGTATCGAACCGACAGATAAGGGTGGTGGTTGCGATTACAACTATTCTTGCTCCTATACCGACTGCATCAGCTGGGCTTCACCAACAACTCCGATGACTATGATCCGTAATCCGCGCACCGCATTCGACATGCTTTTTGGTGCTGGGGGCACAAAAGAAGAGCGAGCAGCCAGACGTAAAACTCAAAGCAGTATTCTTGATTGGGTTGTTACAGAAATCGCTCAGATGAATAGGCAACTGGGCTCTGTTGATCGTAGGCGAATGAACAACTATTTAGACAGTGTGCGTGAAATTGAACGCCGCATTCAAAAAGTCGAAACCGGAAATACCAGTATTGAAGTACGTGTCTTACCTGGAGCACCTCCCGGTGTTCCAGATTCATTCTCTGAACACATGCAGCTTATGTTTGATTTGCAAATTCTTGCCTTCCAGACCGACATGACTCGAGTCATATCATTTAAAACAGGTCGTGATGCTTCCAACCGCATTTTCCCCGAAAGTGGTTCGGATCGAGCCTTTCATCCAGCATCCCATCATGGCGACACGGAGAAAGGGGTTTTGGAATTCAATAAGATATGCCAGTACCGGGTGAGCCAAATGGCTTATTTCTTGAAACGACTTGAAGATACCTATGATGGGGAACAGAGTCTCCTAGACCAGTCGATGATCATCTGGGGTTCACCAATGGGGGATGCCAATCTCCATAATCATCGTCGGTGCCCTTTGGTTGTTTTTGGTGGGGCCAATGGTCAATTGAATGGGGGCAAACACATCAAGGCACCGAGTGGAACTCCCATGGCTAATGCGATGCTGACATTGTTACAAAAACTCGGTCATGATCTGGAAAGTTTTGGTGACAGTACTGGCGAAATGTCACTCTGATCAAGTCGTAAAGGTTACAGCCATGAAGATCGTTAAACTTAAGTTGCCAAATATAAAAATTTTTTTCCTTTTGATACCACTTCTATTTACCAAAGCAAATGCGATAGAAAGTCCTGTTGCTGATGCTGCACAGAGCGGTGATGTGACTTTGATTAAGCAACTACTTCACGAGGGGTTTGATGTAAATACACCCCATGGAGATGGCATGACTGCACTTCACTGGGCAGCTGAGAGGGGAGATACCGAATTAACAAAAGTTTTGATCTACGCCGGTGCCAATTTTGTCGCTGGAACTAGAATTGGACAATATAAACCATTGCATTTAGCAGCGAGAAAAGGCAACGCAGACATAATAAAAACCTTGCTGGATGCAGGTGTTGATCCAAACATAAAAACCGCTAACTCCGGCTCTACAGCCTTACACCTCGCTTCTGCATCCGGCGACATAGAAAGTGTGACTGCCCTGCTTTTAGCAGGAGCACACCCCAACGCTAGGGAGAACGCTTGGGGGCAAACGCCGCTTGTTTTTGCTGCAGCTGCAAACCATCCTGAGGTAATGCATGCGTTGCTTGAAGCAGGTGCTGACCCTACGTTATCGTCGAATACAGTTGATGTTGTACAAATGGAAAAAGCTGATCAAACAGCAGAAAAGAGAATTAACGAAATCATTGCCCAATTCAAAGAAAAAGAAGGCGGGGACACTGATTGGCTGCCGACAGCCAGTCAGGTACAAGCAGCAATTGAAGCCGGGCGTCAAATTCAACGCAATTGGTCTGCTATTCAAAAAGAGAAGGACAATATGGAAACTGCTACCGTTGATACCGGAGTAGAAAATCAACAATCAGCTGCAATAAGGCAACCTGATTTGCCAACTGTACTAACCTATAATGCCGACGGTGAGCCTGTTTATGAATTGAATTCTGAGACAGAGCAGGGAGAAAAACAGTCAAGGCAATCCTATGGTCAGATGGTCAGTAAGTGGGGTGGACTCACGCCACTCTTGCACGCAATAAGACAAGGTCATGAGGAGGCAGTGGATGTTCTTCTGGATATCAATGTTGATATTAATCAACCGTCTGGAGATGGAACCACCCCATTGTTGATGGCTGCAATCAATGGACAATTTGATCTTGTACCGAAACTCATCGAACGGGGAGCAGATCCAAATATTGTCAGCAATGCTGGAACCTCACCGTTGTTTGCAGTCTTGGAAAGGAAATGGGCACCCAAAGCTTCATACGCACATCCAATCGAGCACCAACAACAGCAAGCAACACATCTTGATGTTATTGCAACACTGCTTGAAGCTGGCGCAGATCCAAACATTCGGATGAATCAACATCTCTGGTATACCGAACACACATTCTTTGTCATGAGCAGCGGTGGGATTCACTATTCAGGAGCCACGCCATTCTGGCGTGCGACACAGGCTCTCGATCTAGATGCAATGCGTCTGTTAAAAGAATATGGAGCCAAACCAGATATAGCCAATATCAAGCGACCGAAACGACGCAGGCCAATGGATCAAACAGCTGACCCTGAAGAACCGGTCAAAGAAGAAGTAGATCATTCGGGTTTGCCACCGATTCCGGATGGGGGACCTTCCCTCTACCCAATCCATCTGGCTGCGGGAGCAGGATACGGTCAGTATTTTGTCGGTACTGCACACCAGTATGTTCCGGGCAATTGGCTACCGGCAGTCAAATTTTTAGTCGAAGAATGTGGGGCGGATGTTAACTTACGCGACGCCAATGGATATACAGCACTGCATCATGCGGCATCGCGAGGAGATAACAAAGTCATTACATACCTCCTTGACAAGGGCGCTGATGTGGCGGTGGTGAGCCGCAAAGGCCAAACAACCGTCGACATGGCAAACGGACCTATCGAGCGTGTAATACCCTATCCAAAAACCATCGATCTATTGGAACAACTCGGCGCCAAAAACAACAATAACTGCATGTCTTGCTAGAGTTAGGTTCGCACGGACCTAGCAATAACAAAGTTACTGCTTTGAACTTTGAGTGGCCTTACGGATTGCGTCTGCAGTAAATTCAGCACGGAACTCTAGCATTTTGCGTCCTAATTCAATTGTTGCATCAATTGGTGTAATCTCAACTCCATTGATAGATGCAAGTCCAGCATCTATACGCTGACGATAACGAACCTGCTCGGGATCTGTCACCATCATCATTGCGGTCACCCAAATATCGTCATGGTGACCATCATTGCTTGTTTCCGAAACTCCAAGGACCTCCTTTGTGAAACGTTCTGTTTCTTCCCAACCAGGGTTGTAGTACTCAGGTATATAATGTGCAACAACATCCGAACCAATCCAACGTTGATTCAGCTTTTTAGCAACAATCTCCATGCCTGTTTGATTACCACCGCTATCGCCTATGAAAATAATATTCTTAAAACCTGACTGCTTAAGACTGCTCGCTATATCATCCAAAAGCATCCGATAAGTTTCTGCACGAAGACTGATTGATCCGGGGAAACGCATCGCACCGGACGGAGGCTCAATGTTGCCTTCCGGTACGAATTTGATGATCGGGGCACACAAGGTATTTCCTAATTTTTTAGCAATTTCCGGGCAGGCGGCTTCAAGGATTACATTGTGTTTACCCGTAGAAAGAAAGGGTCCATTCTGTTCGATACCACCGGTTGGTACAATCACTTGAGTGTATCCACTTGCAATGAGATCGCGAATCTCCATCCAGGTCAATTCATCAGTCCAGAGGGATTTTCCAGCATCAATGGGTCTCGATGATGAAAGCATTTTTTGTAAACGTTGTTCTTGTTCGCTTTCGCTTGGGGCTTGGTTAATTTCAATGCCTAATACAGGTACACAAAGCAGTAAACAAATGAAAGGGGATATTTTCTTGTGCAGCAACAATTCCTTTACCTCACGATTTAAGTGAGGTCTTGCTCAATCGAACGTGTTTGCTGCCGATGTCTTTAACTGTTGGGGTTCCCAATAAAGCCATGCCCCTGGTAACTTCATCTTTCAATAGACTCAGAGCTCTTAACACGCCAAATTCCCCGCCTGCTGCAAGTCCAAACAGATAGGCTCTACCGATGGAAACGGCATTGGCTCCCAATGCAAGTGCTTTCAAAACATCAGTGCCCCTTCTAATTCCTCCGTCCACAATCAGTTCCAAACCATCCCCAACCGCATCTCGAATCTCGGCAACACAGTCAATAGGTGCAGGTGCTGAATCCAGTTGTCTGCCACCATGATTTGAAATCATGACAGCACTGGCCCCAATGTTTTGAGCTTTGATTGCATCCTCTTTGGTCAACAAACCCTTTATAGCAAAAGGCCCACCCCATTCTTCAATCAGCCATTGTGCATGATCCCAAGTCACATTTGGTATTAGCTGGGTATTAAAATAATCCATCAAGCTAATCACACCTTTACCTATGACGTCTTTTCTTGCCACGACATTGGCAAGCTTAAAATCAGGGTGTACAAATAATTTTGACGTCCAAGTCGGATGCTTCAGAAAATCAATAATGTTGCCATATCGTAATTTCGGAGGCATAGACATACCGTAGAATAGTTCTCGCTCTCGATTGCCCGCTGTGGGCACATCAACGGTTAAACAAAGTGCCTGATAGCCGCAAGCCTTACTTCGTTGGACAAATTCTTTGGTGAGGCCTTCGTCTTTGTGAATATATATTTGGAACATTTTTGGCCCATCAATTGCCGCAGAAATTTCTTCAATACTTGATGTTGCCACAGTAGAAAGTGAATAAAGGGTTCCAAATGAATCTGCTACTCTCGCTACTGCCAATTCCTTTTCATGGTGGAACAATCTGTTCATGCCTGTAGGTGACAAAAAGAAAGGCAGGTCTAATATTTGGCCAAGAATCTCTGTCTCGAGTTTAACCTCCTCCACATCAACCAAATAGTTGGGCAACAACTCGTAACCATTGAAGGCCTGGGTATTTCGAGCCAATGTAATTTCATCGTCTGCCCCCCCGTCCATATAATGAAACATGGCATCAGGAAGATTCTTTCTTGCCAAAGCTCTTAAGTCTCTGATATTGAGACAATTATTAACTTTCTTTTTACTGTAGGGCATTTTCTTAATTAACGGAAAAAATGTCTAAATCCTCAATAGATTACCTGAGTGAAGCCATTTTCTTATACGCTGGTCTTGCTTTGCATTTCTCAATCCAACCCTCAGTCCTGGAGAAGTTTTCCATGGTGATTTTTACGATATCATTGAGAGTAAAAATAGAAACCAAATTAAGATCAGCAATGGTAAAAGTATTTCCCAATACATAATCGTTCTTGCTTAGGATATTTTCCAAAACCCCAATTGGCCTGTTGATTGTTTCGATTGCTGTTTCTTCAGCCTGTGGATCTCTTTTTTCTTCAGGCAGTATGATTCTCTGTAAAAACAATTCAACGAAGGGTGGTTCAATTTCGGTCATTGCCCAAATGCTCCACTGGATCGCAGCAGATTGTTGATTGGAATCAGTTGGCCAGAGAGTTTGGCTGTAGTTTTTGGCTAAATGCAGATTGATTGCCATGGACTCAAATACCATAAACCCGTTGTCGTCAAGAGCTGGTACTTTAAGATTTGGATTAACTTTACCAAGAATGTTCTCTTTTTCAGTATCACTGACGTCTTTCAAATCAAGATTTTCATAAGCAACGCCTATTTCTTCGAGGCACCATAGAACCCTTGATGCCCTTGATCTTGGGGTGCCATAAAGTTTTATCATTTGTATTTTTTCCAAAATAAATAAGAGGCTAATCCCAATACGATTAGTATTGTGAAAACAAATCCTACCACGGTGAGAATATTCTCAACTTTTTCCTCAACAAAGTTTCTTGCAACAGCAACGATGATCCAAATCAGTAGAATCCTGAAAACATTTAGTGTGATTTTATTTTGAACTAAAGACTTGAGATTCATTTTGGCTTCATTTATAGATTGCAATCATCTCGTCACCTTTGGAATTTCGATAAGCCCTTGCCATACCATCAGTATTGAATTCCATAGAAATATTGCCGTTCTTATCCAAGACGATAACACCGCCTTCAATTCCTATTGCCGTTAATTGGCCAATAACTTGTGCCGAAGCTTCTCCAACAGAAAGATTTAAATACTCCATCCTGGCACATATTTCACGGGCCACATTATAACGAATAAAATATTCCCCATGACCTGTGCCTGAAACTCCACAGACATTGTTCTGTGCCCAGGTGCCGGCACCAATAATGGGTGAATCGCCAATCCTCCCTGGAAGTTTGTTGCTCCTACCACCCGTCGATGTTCCGGCTGCAATATTACCCAACTTATCAATTGCCAGAGCCCCAACCGTGCTATTCTTTTTGGCTTTTTGTTTTTTCACGCTCTTCAATCGATCTTCTGAATAAAAATAGCTTGGATCAACCAGCTCAAGCCCGCCTTGCTCAGCAACTTTCTCAGCACCTGAGCCTGCCATCATCACATGTTCAGTATGTTCCATTATGTATCGTGCTAGTTTTATTGGATTTTTTACTCTTGAAACAGAAGCCACTGCGCCTGCATCTTGATCATTTCCACTCATAATTGAAGCATCCATTTCCTGCTTCTCTTCTGCAGTGTAGACAGAACCGCGACCTGCGTTAAAAACTGGATTGTCTTCAAGAATAACTATTGCAGCCTCGACAGCATCCAAGCTTGACCCGCCAGATTGCAAAATAGAAAAGCCAGTGTCGAGTGCTTTTTTTAGTCCTGATTTAATGGCATGTTGTTTCTCATCACTCGTTCCATGACTCCAGCCTGCCCCTCCATGGACCACAATTACTGGGTGTGAAGTAGGTTGTTCAGAAATAAGAGCGTCTTCTGTATTCATTCCAGCAAAACAATTAAATGTGAAAAAGAATGTCGCAATTATAATTTGGTTCTTCATCTAATAACACAAATTAACAAAGACTTAATCAAATTGCATATATGAATTTATAACAAACCAACCAATGCTTACTAGCAGATGATAGCAGAGTGATGCTGCAAGCAAGTCGTTCGGGTTGTATGCTAATATTAGGGTAGACCAATGGCAGTATTAGAAGGTTATTATCAAAAATTACTCGATGAGGTTGATGTCAAAATCAATGGGACGAGGCCTTGGGATATTGCAATTAAAAACTCCAAGATGTTTAGACGAATCCTATTTAATGGCTCACTCGGATTGGGTGAATCATATATGGATGGCTGGTTTGACTGTGAACAACTTGATGTATTTTTCGAAAAGATATTAAGAAAAGGAATTGACTACAAGGCTGGAGGTATACCAGCATTTTCAGCAATGATTAGAAGTCGATTAACGAATTTACAGTCCATTTCTAGAGCCTATATGGTGGGAGAAAAACATTACGATATCGGCAATGACCTTTTTTCAGTCATGCTCGATAAACGAATGATTTACACCTGTGGTTATTGGCCAAAGGAAGTTTCCAATCTGGAAGAATCTCAAAAAGCAAAGTTGGATCTTGTAGCCAAAAAGCTAAATTTAAAACCGGGTATGAAGGTGCTAGACATTGGCTGTGGTTGGGGTGGCGCTGCTAAATATTTTGCCGAAACTCACAACGTGCGTGTAATTGGTATTACCATTTCCAAGGAACAAGCCAGTTTGGCTCGGGAGACGTGTGCCGGCTTAGATGTTGATATTCGTCTCTCAGATTATCGAGAATTGAATGAAAAATTTGATGCGATCTACTCCATCGGGATGTTTGAGGCAGTTGGTTACAAGAATTATAGGAAATATTTCAAAGTTGTTCGCCACTGCTTAGAGAAAGAAGGTACTTTTTTGTTGCACACCATTGGTGTCGATGAATCTACAACTTCGACCGATCCTTGGGTTGAAAAATACATTTTTCCAAACGGGATGATGCCTTCTTCCAGACAAATAACAGGGGCGATTGAAGGACTCTTCAAGATCGATGATTGGCACAATTTTGGCCCCCATTATGACAAGACGATAATGTGTTGGCACAAGAATTTTACCAAGCATTACCAATCCCTGAAGCATAATTACGATGAAAGATTTTTTCGTATGTGGACTTACTGGTTATTGCTCAGTGCTGCTTCGTTTCGATCACGTTCCAACCATTTATGGCAAATTCTCCTGTCACAACCCGGGTCTAACAATCTCACTAGCGCTTTTCGATAAATCTATTACCAAACACCAGAAAGAGTTTTAGCAACAGCCTTTGAGCATAGGGACGAAGGACACGGCACAGAGCGGTTCCTGATCGTAATCGTTATCTGTTTTGCTGATACGGTAGAGTACTTGTGCGTACTTTTCGCCAATTGGTACAATTAAATTTGCACCAACTTTGAGCTGTTCTATCAGAATATCAGGGACCGATTGGCAAGTTGCGGTTACCATGATCCCATCGAATGGTGCTTCTTCAGGCCAACCTAACCAGCCATCTGCATTCCGGTAGATAACATTTTCCAAACCAAAGGATTGATTGATTTTCTTGGCTCTGTTCATAAGGGCATGAATCCTCTCGATGCTATAAACCTTTTCATACAATCTTGCCAGCACTGCTGTCTGATACCCAGAACCGGTGCCTATTTCCAGCACTTTCTGGGTGTTGCCAACTTCTAGATTACTGCCTTCTAGTAATTGTTCGGTCATTAGAGCAACGATATAAGGCTGAGAGATTGTCTGCCCCTTATCGATGGGCAATGGGCGATTCCGGTAAGCTCGATGTACGTAGGATTCGTCTACGTAAAGATGTCTCGGGATTGTATTGATACACTCAAGAACATCAAAATTCTTAATGCCTTGATTTCTTAATACCTGGATGAGTGCTGCTCTTTCAGACTCCATAATAATGGCCCAAATTACCTTTGATAAATGAAGGACTTCATTCCGGATTGTAGGGCTTGGATCTTGGAAGCCACCTAGATACATTACTCATGTAAGTCAAGTATGCGCCCCCATACCGTTTAATTAATCCCTTTTCTTCCACCAACGGAAAATAAACCATGTTGCCGAGAAAAAATAGGGTCGCATAAATAAACAACGGTAGGGACTGAAATAAAAGCGACTCGGAAAACAAAAAAAAGATTACACCGATTAACATCGGATTTCTCACATAGCGGTATGGACCCTTAATAATCAGATTTTGGACCGGGTCCCATGGCGCTGGAGTTCCCCCTCCGCCGATTTGTATAAAAAGCCGCACACATTTGATGCTGAGGATTGTGGCAGGTACTCCAATTGCAATGGAAACCCAAGTTGTCCAGTGATAAAGGATTGGAACAGAGAGATCAAAAAAAAGAGCTGGGATTAAAAACAAAACATTGACCGGCAACAACAGTATCGCTGCAATTAGTCTAACCGTAAGAAATTTTTTACCCACCATTTTTATCCATCTATTAATCCTACAACCCAAACATATAATGTATGATTGCAGTAAGTCAATCTTTGAAATATCAGAAATCTGAGCGTACACAAAAAATATATTAGACTGCCATGGAATACAGCGCTTTGGGTATTGTCTGTGCACGCATACGCTCTGTTAGTGCCGTTGGCCATTATCACCATGGTCGAAAAGCATTCATTCTTCCTCGGTCAAACAATTCATCGACTTGATTTGCTCTATTACGCCTCGGGCTGCCTTATTTTGGGCAGTCTGTTTGAAATTTTTCAAAATACCAAAGATCACTGGTACATAACCGCTGAGACGGCAAGCGGCAAAGAGTATGGACTGTTTGATGGTCTTTTCACTTTTTTTATCTTAACCGGGCAAGCTCTCATTCTAATTGCATTGATGGGTAATTATGACTGGGTCATTTGGCTATCTGTACTGGCTATTATAGTGACTCCAATTTTTTATATTAAAAAGCTTCTTGTCTTCCTTCCCACCAGTATCATAGGTTTATTGAATACAATAATTGGATTTTATATCTTTTTAGATCCCATTATTTTTCTCCAGTTAGCAACAGTTGCAATGACCATGTATTTCTTCAACATACTCATGAACACAAACGCACAATCCTTCCATGGACTGACCACTTTCTCCGCATCTTCCGGGATTTGGTTTTTGGTTCTTTCCGTTAATAATTCTGCACAAGACCAGCAAAGTAGTTGGCTAACTGTGGTGGGTATTATGATTGGTTTATCTCTTATTTTTCTGCTAATCTGGAAGAAGTTAAATCAATTAGGAGAAACAAAGAAGTATTTATGAAACTATCTAAAAAACTAAAAAAACTCACGGAAGAATACAACTATTTAAAGACTAAAATTGATCAACTAGAAGAGTTAAGAGAACAAGATCGCAGCGAGAATACCTGGCAAATAATACGAACTTTGAAAAAGGAAAAGTTGCATTACAAAGATCAAATCAACAGAGCAAATCAAACCATATTAACAAGATAAAGAGTCAACCACTGTTGGCTCAAATTGTCCTTTGTTCGGTTTTTCTGCAGCGGATGTAATCTGCAGATAATGGCTTGTTCTTTAGATTAAAACTTTATTCTAAGCTTCAATGTAAATCTGTCTTCTTTCGGGTTGTCCCAGGTTCCACTAATTATCTCACTGACACTCACATCATCATCTTCGTAATGCCTGCCTCCCCGGGTATAAACAGCGTAGAAATGCGACAGCGGGCTAATTTCATATTTGTACCTAATCTGGAACGCCAACTGCCCAAGATCAAATCCAGCAGCTGATGCATGGGTTGAATTCAAGTTACCGGTGCTGCTGGCCAACCATTCGACTCCGGTCTCGGCTTCCATGACCGTGGTTTGATATTTAATACGCAGTTCGTGATTTTCCTTTGGAAACCAGGTGGCGTTGACCATTATAGAGAAATAATCAAGAGGATAGACCCCAATCCTGTTGTCTCCCAGCCAATTGTGCCAATTCTTACGATTGGCCTTCCCAAGATGTATGCCAAATTTTAGATCGTCTGAAGGGTAATAATATCCACCCAGCGCTATGACATTTGAACTTGCAGTAAATGATTGAAATGATTGCCTTTTTCTTTCAAGATGCGCCCAATAACTCCAACGCTCATTCTGTCTGCCGGAGTAAGTCAATTCGAACTTCCTACCCTGACCGAATTTGACGAAGGGCGCCAATGCACTACCTCGGGTCAATAGGTCATCGTTTCCCGAAGCCCACTGCCTAAATTCAATCTCAAAGCCAGATGTGTTCTTAAACGTCTGTTTAAATTCGAATTCGGCTGCTTGTGATAATTGAAGCCCATGAGTATCGGTTTCTTTTACAAAAAAAAGTTTATACCCACGTTCTAAAATTTTTGAAGTCTGTGGAAAGTCGGTTTGTGTATACCTCGTAACAGCTCTCAACTTACTCAAATTATTCCGGGCCTGATAACCCATATCATTGATGTTTAGGTCATCATCAAAACGGGAATAAGAAATGCCACTGTTCCAGTACTTATTGGGTTCGAAGCTCATACCAAAACGCATCCCGTAGCCACTTTCATCGGTAGTGTCTGAGTACATCAATAAACTATTTAATGTCAGAGCCTCCGTTGCTTGATTTTCGTAATCAAAAGCATGGACGGTAGCACTTCTATTCAAGACATCTCGTTCAACGTGCGTTGCAAGATAACCTATTTTATGTTGATTTAATCTTCTCAAGGCCCTGACAGCATAAAATTCACGTCCTGCACTAAATGTTTCATCATCTTCAAAAGCAGCAAAGAAACCAACATCGGTATTTTCTCCCAGTTGGGTAAATTTTACAGCCGTGTCAATGCTATTGCTTGCCTCTTGTCCATTCTCACAAGATTCTTGCAAAGCATCAGAACCGCCATTTGCGACTGAGAATTCATCGCAATTATAGTCAGGAGAACTGCCAATTCGACGGGTATTGATGAGGCTAAAGTTACCAAGGGAAATGTTAAACAATCCTTGGTTTTCAGCGAAAAATGGCCTTCTATCTGAAAAGAACGTTTCAACTGGGGAAAAATTTATCACCACTTCATCACTTTCAACCTGGCCAAAGTCAGGGTTTACAGTCATGTTCAGCTCCCGGCCATTGCCCAAAGCCCAAAACAGATCCAATCCTGCCTGGTATTCAGCAGAATCTTGTAAATTATCGTACGAACTTACTGCATAAGGAAAAGTAACGAATTTTGTCGACTCATACTGATCCACTGTGACCTGATGAAAGAGGGAGAGAAATTTTTTGCGTTCGTAATTAATTCCAGGAAACCCTACCACTTTTCCCTCCTGCATCATTTGTCGGGAAAAATAAACGCCGATGTTCCTCTTGCTTTCCTGTCCTGACATCATCGGAACCACAGTCCAGGGGAGAAAAAACTCCGAATACCAATGGGTTTCAGATTCGGATGTCTTCGCTTCCCAATCCCCGTCCCAATCTCTGTCCATCTGGCTCTCACCGCTGATTGAGCCATCACTCATGGAGCCACCTAGATTGACACCAAAAAAATAGCCCATGTTGGCTTTGCCATCAAAATCAATAGAGATGAAATTTCGGTCGGAATCAGCCCACATTGCATCACGCTCTTGTTTCCTTCTGTATCGTGTATCCCATGGCTGTTCGTTGATAAACCCAAAATAAATTCCTTTTTCATCAGTGAGCACCAACACCTCAGTCGGATGCGTTGTTTCCTTCAAACTGAAAGGGCTTGTTTCAACAAAGTTTTCAAATCGCTGTGCTTGTTTCCATTCCGTTTCATCCAAACGTCCATCGACAGTGATTTCAGCGCTGACATAGGCTGAAAAAATTGCATTGGAGAGACAAACTATTAACCAAATTTTAGCTGTTGAAAGATATTTATTCACAACCCGACACTCCATAATATTGAAATCAATCAAGTATGTTCTAGTTTTTGGGCCAATCAGAAAAAGGGAAAGGTTTCGTATCTGATTGGTAGGTCACAAAAGCAACGACTTCAGCAATATAATCTTTGAATTCAGAGGAGAATTGACACAACCGATTGTTGGGTTCCCCAGAGATCAGATCAAAGAGAAATTGCACGAGTACAATAAAAAAAAGAAGAAACCGGCATACGCCAAAAGCAAACATGAACAAAAGAACAAAGAGTCCTTTTACCAATCGATCCTTGACTGTATAGGCTTCTTCCATTAATTACTCACCGGACTCAGAAGTAACTTCTGTCACTTCGTTGTTGACTTTGATTGCTACTTTAATTTTACCAGAAATACCCTTAACAGCTTCGCTCACGGCTTCGGTGATAGTCTTGGTTATTTCTTCAATAGAATCAGTTATATCATCTGAATCAACCTCAATATCGATATTAATATCAAGTTCTTCAAAAGAATCAGATACCGCTTCAGCGACTTCATCCCAATCGACTGAATCCATTTCCTCTTTTAATTTTTCTAATGTTGCTTTTACATCAACCTCGACATCTTGTTCATCTGAACCCATTTTGATAATGAATGTCTTTTTGGATGCATGTTGGTCCGATTTTTGATCGTTTGATTTCCGGATTTTTTTAATGACAACGTGTTTGTTGCCATCCTGGTCGTTCATGTGTAAATCATCACTCATCCAGACCATATCCTTGGCGGCAGTGATCTGGTGAATAGGGTTATGGGTTTTTGGGTTGGTTAAAAAAATCGCACCTCCGATCAAACCGCCGATAATCAAGGCGCCTACTATTGTCTCTTTCATTGTTACTTCTTAGTTTTAAAAATATAGATCAGTCATAAAGGCTGACACAAAATACTACTAGTTGACTTAATTTGCAATCGTTAGATTACTGTGCCTTTATACAGTTTTTTTTTACTTAGAGCATGGAGTAATTGTGGAGAATCATCTTCATTTTTTTTGGTTTTCTAAAGATCAAACATTTGAATACAAAAAATGAGAAAATGTCATCGCATGGATAGACGTTCATTTACAAAACTATTGGGCAGTGTTGCCATAGCTTACAATTCAGGTTTAAAAGCACTGGTCAGTGGAGATCGTATTGTGGTGGTAGGTGCTGGCATTGTTGGCTCTTCAATTGCTTATCATCTGACAAAAATGGGAGCTGAAGTCACCGTTATTGAACGCGACCGACCGGCAGCCCATGCGAGTGGCAGATCTTTTGCCTGGATCAATGCCTCTTATCCAAAAAAACCATACAGCTATCATCATCTATCCCAACTTAGTTTACTCGCCTATCACAGACTGGAGACTGAAATTGATATCGATGTTCATTGGGGCGGTTCTTTGGAGTGGTTTGCATCGCAAGAGAATCAAAAAATGCTTGTACAAGAAATAGAGATTCAACAAGGTTATGGTGTGCCTGTTCAAATGATCAGTGGGGAACAAGCACACGAACTTGAGCCCAACGTGGAGTTTGACAAAAATCCTAGTATTGCTTTCTCAAAACTAGATGGCGCTGTTGACGCAATTGAGGTTGTCGACAAATTCCTCAGAAAAACCATCAATCTAGGGGGTCAAGTTCTCTACCCCGTGACTTATGAAAATGTAAAAGTTATAGGGAAAAAAATCGCTGCTGTCAGGACATCTATTGGGGAAATTGAGACCGATCAGGTAGTTTTTGCTTGTGGTGTTGATACCGATGAATTACTTAAAATCGATGTTCTCAAAACTTCCAGACCGGGAATTATTCTCAGAACCCAGCCAATGAAAAAAGTCATTGATCGGGTGATTGTGGCGCCGGGTGTACACATCCATCAACAACACGATGGAAAAGTGGTTATTGGTGAACAAGCAGGTGCGCCCATATCTCATCTGAACCGCCTTGCCTTGAAACCTGAATTGTTTCCTGGTGCGGCATTTGAAAAGCAGCATGGCGAACGTATTCTGGCTATTGCACAAAAATTTGTCCCCCAATTGGAAACGATTGAATTGGAACAAGTTGTGATTGGTTGGAGACCTTTACCACACGATGAAAGACCTGTTGTGGGCCATGTCAAAAATATCCCTGGAGCTTATCTTGCAGCCATGCACAGTGGGATCACCCTTGCTCCCATTATCGGAGAGTTGGTTGCAATGGAATTACTTGACGGAACAGAAACAAATTTGCTGACTGATTTTCGTCCCGAACGTTTTTATTGAGGTAAAAAAATTGTAAAATAAGCCGATTTTAAAAAATGAATGAAGACAAAAAATATTTTTTCGTTATAGCGGCAATCGTCATGATTCCATTCATTATCCTTATTGTCTTCAACGGCTGGGGTTATCTTTCGTCAATCTTCTTTCCTGAATACAACCCAGTCGCAGTAATTTGTGGGCCCAGAGTCTAGATTCAGAAGATGCACCAATTCAAAATGTAATCTCCATGAATAAAAAAACACGATTATTAATGGGGTTCCTTGTTCTTGTGGTTATCGCTGCCTATGGTTTGGCGGTAAACTTACCCACTTTTATCAGCAAAAGCCCTGCCCTAGACACAGGAAAGGCGCTTGCACAACCCATGGAGCTGCTTGCGTTTGATCTTGTGGATCATAGAGGGAAACCATTTCAATATGAAAATCTCAAGAAAAAATGGTCTCTAGTATTTTTCGGCTACAGTTCATGTCCTGACGTTTGTCCAACCACGGTTTACAAATTGGCTGAAATTTATAAACTGCTTGGCCAAGACACAGCTCTCAGTCAGCCACCGCAAGTTGTTTTTATTTCCATTGACCCGGAGAGAGACACACCAGAAAAATTGAAAAAATATCTGGCTTCTTTTAACCCTGAGTTTATCGGGGTGACCGGTAGCCTTAATGAAATAAAAAAAATAACCTCTAAATTAAGCGTGTATTTCCAAAAAGTCGGTGACAACGATGGGGAGAATTATCTTTATGAGATGAATCACACCGCTGGCATATTTTTGACCAACCCTGATGGCAAATTGGTCGCATCCTTCAAGCCCACAGCAAACCCAGAGGAACTGAGTTTGGATATTAAAAGGGTCTTACTCTAGGTTATCGTTCTGGCTTTAATTTAACGGCTGTTCCAGAAGCAACTAAAAACAGCATGCCTTTACCCTTACCTGAGAATTCTTGGTAGTCGAGGTCAATGCCAATAATTGCATCAGCACCAAGTTTCTTGGCTTCTAATTTCAATTCATGTAAACAGGTTTGTCGGGCATCTCTCAAGACTTTTTGGCTGGCTTCACTCCTGCCACCAAATATGTCGCGAATGCCAGCAAAAAGATCCCTGAATATATTCATGCCAAAAACACATTCAGCTGTAATCACTTCTATTTCGTGATCAATCTCTCTATTGGCCACTGTTGGAGCTGTGGTTAAAACAATTGTGTCTAGATTTGAAATATCTTTGCTCCTTTTGATTTAATCGTCTGCTGAGAAAACTTTACGTCCAGCTAAATATGTTCCCATCACAGTGCGTTGTTTGAGTTCACGGCCTACAGGATCGTTGAGTGCACCATCCAGGACTACGAAATCAGCCCATTTTCCAACACTGATGCTACCAATTTGATCTCCCCACCCTGCTAGATCTGCACCAACTTGTGTATAGGCATACAAGGCCTGCTCAAAACTAAGTGCCTGCCGAGGATACCAAGGACCTTCATACAAGCCACTTGGGCTTTCTCTGAAGACCGCATCTGCCAATTGAACCAGAGGTGAAAAAGGAGAAGTCGCAAAATCGCTGCTCAGTGCTAAACGAACCTCAGATCTTAGAAAATCATTCCACACATAAGCATATTTCTCTCTTTCTAAACCCACTCTAGGAGTTATGTATTTACCAATTACTCCTGTTCCGTGATTGGGCTGCATTGAGGCTGTGACATTCAGCTTCTTAAATCTATCTATATCACTAGGTTCAATAATTTCAATATGCTCAATCCGGTTGGCTAAAGACGTATTACCACTGTACTCAAATGCATTTAAAGCCATCTTAACCCCTCTATCACCGATAGCATGAATTGCCACTGGCATTCCAAGGCTATTAGCACGGTTAACTAACCGATTTATCTCTCCCTGGATATAGAATGGCTCTCCGACAATCTCAGGTCGATCAGAATAGGGGTCTATCAATGCTGCTGTATGAGTGGATAGCACTCCATCAATCACATATTTTATAAATCCATATTCAATCAAGGGTCCTCGATCTTGATCATGAAATTTATACTCCCTGATAAGTTGATTGATGCGTTTTTCATTATTAGTGTTATCGTCTTCCTGGCTGAATTTTGAATGTTCTCCCCAGAAAACCCTGACATATAATTTCTTATTGATAGCCAAATCTTTATATTTATCTAGTTCAATACGACTGGACATGTCATGGACACTAGTAATGCCGAATGAGTTGGCATAATCCAAAACCTGCTCTATCTGATCTCTGGATAGATCAGAATCTCTAACATAAGTAGGAGCATCCCAAATGAGCTGCATTGCACCTTCGAGCAGGATTCCATTTGGTTCACCGGATGACTCATTAACAAGTATTTGTCCACCTAGTGGAACTTCTGAATCCGCTCTTATATTAGCTTTTTCAATAGCCAAAGAATTTACCCACATGGAGTGTCCATCAATGTCTGAAAGCGCAACTGGATTATTTGGAGACACGTTATCTAATTCCCAACGGGTAGGTAGACCTTTATTCTCAAAAGTATAATCCCAGCGACCACCCAATAACCATTCGCCGGGTTCCATTGTCTTAACCCTTTCTGCAATCATTTCCAGCCAAACGGATTTTTCTCTGACTCCAGTTAAGTTAATTCCAGTGACAATTTTAGAGCCGGAAGATAAATGAGTATGGCTGTCTATAAAGCCTGGGACTATGGTGGCCCCATTTGCATTGATGGATTCTGTGGTTGCGCCTTTAAGATCTAGCACCTCTTCATTATTGCCCACAGCAACAAAGCGTCCGCCCTTAATTGCAAAAGCTTCGGCCCGATTCTGATTTTGATCAACAGTTCGGATATCGGCATTAAAGACAATCAACTCAGGTTCCATTGATGGAGGATTATTGTCGCAAGAAGCAATTAAGCTAAATGCTGTTAACAATAAAAATAAGAGCCGCAGTTTCTTGATTTCAACTTTGTTAACTAAGCATTTTCTTTTTTCTTGATTCATTTAATCGATCCAGATCATTCACTAATCTTTGTTGCAGCACAAGCATACTTCCAAACGAAGTCAATGAAAACGGGATCGTAGGAAAAAGCTGACGCGTCTTTGGTTTCCCCATGCTCCCAGTACAATCCTGTTTGGTTTTGGTATTTTTCTTCCGATGCCATCACTATGTGATTCAAGGCACCTTTGTCTGCTGATTGAAGAAAAGGACGAATTATTTTCACTATAAGCCTGTAAGCTCCTCGCATGTGACGATGAGCATTGGTATTAATAAAATATCCCGGTGAAACGGCATAAACCGATATTCCGGTTTCTTCCAGGTTTTTAGCAAGTCTGAATGAGAATGCATTCAGGCAAGCTTTTGAACGTGCATACGCTTGGAATCCAGTTCCATGATTTATTTTATTCCAGCGTTTTCTATTGTTGATATCATCAAAATCAAATTCCTTAACCATCCTATGAGCATCCGAAGAGATATTAATAATCCTTGATGGCACTGCCGTTTGCAGCAAATCAAGCAAAAGATGAGTCAATAAAAATGGTCCTAGGAAATTGGTTGCCAGTGTCATCTCAAACCCGTCTTCGTTTTCTCTTCTCATCGACTCGGTGATGCCTGCGTTGTTGATCAAGACATCCAAACGTGAATAATGCTCGTGAATGTGGTGGGATAAATGATGTAGTTGCGAAAAGGAAGACACATCGCAGTCGATGTATTCAATTGAGTTGTTACCGGTGGCTTCAATAATTTCATCTCGAACGGCGAGACCATTTTCAGTGTCAAAATCCACCAAGATTAGGGTAGCGCCTTTTTTAGCCAGTGATTTGGCAGCAATTCTTCCCATGCCACTGGCTGTCCCAGTGATTAAGCAAATTTTGTCTTTCATGAATAGTTTAATTGAGCATTGATGGATCCATGCCAATACTTTTCATCTGGTCAAGGACCACGGTTTTGGTAACACGATCCACGCCCATATCTCTGGCAAAGTCTTCCACATTGTTTATCGCCATTTCTATGATGCCAGGAGGCGTCATGGCAATGAGGTTTTTCGCTTCTTGATCCCAGTGCATGCTTAACTTTTCATCTAAACTGTCTTGAGAAGGCTTTGATGCCTTAGCTTGTTTTGCCCGTTTGGATCGTTTGCGTTTTTCCCAGTATTCAGAATCCTCAGGTTTGGTTGCCTCCAATACTGCCCTTGCATCGGGGGTGGAAGTCATGATGTTGAGCAAACTTTCAAGATATTGGTTGGGTACAACCACAAACATCTCTTCGGGTTTAAGACGATTGTTCATTCGACCACCCAAATCCCCAGGGGTGATTACGACATTGTCATCGTGCCAAGGTATGGCAAAAAGATCACTGCAGAAAGAAGAGCCACAAGAACCTCGGGGCGAGGTTCCATCTAAGACAGTTCGTGCCCCACCGATAAAATTTGCCCAATGTGGAGTACAAACCACAACCACCCAGTCTACGTGGATACCTTCGGGGACATTAGCAAGTGGTGCAGCGCCAATTCCAACCACCGTATTTTGAGGTAAGACATATTCGCCTGTCTTGATTTTCTCAGCACCCAAATCAGTGTATGCGGGAATATTTCTTGCCAAATACTGCCCATTCCTGATCTCCTCTGTGCCTGGATCCACTCCGGCAGTATAAACACCGGTGGTGCAATCGTGGTGGTGTTGATCAAAGGAAACAATTTCCCCATAGTCCATGGCATGACGAACAATGGAACAGGGAACCACTTTTTGCTGTTGGTAGGACTCAGGGATTGTCTCTTTAAACAAACTGATGGCTACGGGATTGCCTCTCACCTTGCCTACCAGCGAGTCACTGAGTTTCGCGAAATTAACCATAAATTAATTATAGCTTGTTTTAGTACTACGGTCTTCCAGGCAAAATACCACCGTACAGTTTTACCCCTTGTTGTGGCTCAGAACGCCAAAGCTCCCTGGCGAAGCGTGGAATAGCCATCGCAGCAACAGGAAAACACTCAACAAATTCTTGTATCAATGTTGGTAGTCCATAAAGTGCGTAACAAAACATATCCTTTTCATTAACACGCCAAAAACCTTGCACACCTTTAAGACTGGTTCCAACGGAACCGTTGGTATTGAAGTAGGCATCAAACTCCAGTTCGCCTTCAGCCGTTACCAACCGGTAATGGGTGGTGTTGGTCATTAAATGATTCCAGAAGCTAGGAAATCGATCGGACAGTGGGAGTTCTGAATTAACCAATTGGTTCGGTTGTGGTTTCTCGATCTTGGGCTTATTAGCCGCGTCGGTTTCAAACATGACAAAAGCAACCAAGTCGGTCATAAAATTTGCAGGCACCGGTTCCGGGATGAACATTCTTGTATCTGGGAACAATTTTTGGGGGTCCTGAAGAAAATTTACCATAAGATCCGGTGTCCAAATCAGATCAGATCCCTTCATGCCTTCAGAATAAGAAAAACCCGTTACTTTTCCGATGGTTTGGTCAAAGATATGCCACAGATTTGGACCAACAAGATTGGCACTGTTTTCTGCCAATGTATGGCAAGCACTGCATCGCTGTTGAAAGGTGGTTTTGCCGCTAATGTAATCTGCATTATCCAAAGCTTCAGAGCTGAGCTCCGATGCAAAACACAAAGTCTGTGTCAATATCAGACACAGAAAGAATACACAATCCCGGATTCTCACTTGCCACACCTATTTTGATTGATGTCAATAATTGTAAATTAGCATTTTTACTTCAAAGATAAAACGGTTAGAATCTTGGCTAACAAAAAAGAAATGCGCCATTGCTGAATTTTTTAAAGAAAAAACCACATGATAATTGGGTTGAAAGCCCGATGCACGACAACTGGTATCAATCCAGTGCTTATTTCCTGAGTTCTTTTGCTCTTATTACAACTGTAAGTGAGAAAGGCATAACAACTATTGGCCCCTATCAGCTTTCTTTCCCATTTGGTGTCATCAATAGGAGAGAATGGATTGTGATTTCGAGAAGAGGATCAAATACTTCAACTAACTTAAAAAGAGTCAAAAAGTGTGCGATGCATTGGATCGAATATGATCAGAGTAAAATTAAACCTATAGTAGATCTAGGCTACCCAGGCCAGGAACCCGAAGACAAAATGAAAGATTGCCCTTTTGAACTTGAGGAAACTCCGACTATTGCTTATCGAGAAGACCCAGATAGACCAAAAGTAATTAAGAATGCATTCCAAGTGTGTGAATGTGAATTAAATGATAACCCTGAAGATTTTTACTACAAAGGAACCGAACATACTGAGTACTTGTTGCTTAAAATTAATCATATCTTTTTACGGGAGCGCTGGAGGAATAATTTAGATTTAGGCGATGACATGAAAATACCGAATATGCCTATTAGTTTTGGTTTTAGAAATGCAAACCAATTCTGGTTCGCTAAACATAAAAAAGCTTTTTGGTTGCCAACCCCAGAAGGAAAAGGCGCCAAACACGATGCTGTGATGTACATTGCCAATAGAATTGATGAAGAAGTTACATTTACAGAAAATGCTTGTAAACAGTTAACGGGTATCCCAAAAGTTTTTGTTAAAACTGCCTTGAAAGGAATCATTGCAGAAGCAAAAAAACAAGGTATTACCGAAATAAACCAATCCTTCGTTGAGATGATCAATCAAAAACGGAGTGGAGAATCCTAGAGCAGTGTCAAACCGAACCAAGGAACTCGAGAAATTATCAGGAATTCAATATTTTATTCGAGAGCTTCGATACCATGAGTTTTCAAGACAAAGTATTGGCGTAATACTAGTTGTACTTTTCGCTGTATTTGCCGAGCCCAACTTATATCTTTTCATTCTTGGATGTTTGTTAGTTTTGGATGGTTTGCTTATCCGTTTGTATGCCTCTGGATTTGTATTAAAGAATAAGGAACTGTCAACATCAGGTCCTTATGCCTATGTCAGGCATCCTCTTTACACCGGCAATATCTTGATTCTCTCTGGCATGTCTTTTGCTACTGGTTTTATCTCAGCTTTTGTGATCTCAATTATCTTTTTTTGGTTCTACTACCCGACTGCAATTGAGTATGAGGACCGAAAATTAAAATCACTGTTTCCTGAAACATGGGATTCTTGGTCTCAGCAAACACCTGCCTTAATGCCTAAATTTAAATTCAACAGTTTGAATCTAATTCAATGGTCTTGGGAAAAAAGTCTAAAGAATAATTATGAGCCAGTGATTTTTGTCTTTGTCTTATTCTGGTTGATACTCCTAGCCAACAGGTTGTAATGGCATCAAAAACTCAATTACCGAAAAAGATTTTTGAAAACATTAACCAAAGACTTCGTACAGACGAAGATATTGATTTGGTGCAACTGACAAATCAAGGTCATCAAGGAATTGCATTTAAAATGCTGGTAGATGGGCAATCTTTTTTAATTAAAAGAACCAATAAAATTGGTGCTTTAACAAGACATGTCAGCAAATATTTTACCCAGCATGAATACAAAATCTATCAAAGATTAGAGGGCATCGCGGGCATTCCTAAATGTTATGGTCTGAGTGACGATGGTAGTTTAATCCTTGAATACATAGATGGAAATTCTTACAGAGAAAAAGAACATATTCTTGAGAATCGAGATCAGTTTTTTGTAGATCTGCTCGCTCTTATTTTATCAATCCATAAAGCCGGGGTCAGTCATGGGGATTTAAAACGAAAAGATAACATTTTAATTGGGGAGAACGATCAACCTTACTTGATTGATTTTGGTACGGCCATGAGTCTTAATTCCAAAAATAAATTCATTAAACGCTGGCTTTACAATTTCTCTAAACAAACAGATCTTAATGCTTGGATTAAACACAAATACTCCAGGCAATACGATCAGATTACAGAAGACGATCTCGCCTATTATTCATCAAGTAAACTGGATAAATTAATTAGACTGACCAGAAAATTATGGCGTACACTGACTCTTAGACGATTCAGAAAAGAAAGAGAACAACAAAAATAATCGAAAATGCTTGAGCCACCATTAATCTATTATTGGATGATTCCTTTGATCATTTGGTCAATAACTTGGAAAGCAATTGCCCTATGGAAGGCTGCTAGAAACCGTCAACTTGGATGGTTTCTTTTTCTTTTTATAATCAATTCTGCGGGAGTATTGCCAATTTTATACATTTATTATTATCAGAGTGATAAATCTCCTAAGATAAATTTTTGATTAGGGAATTATGAAGTACCTACTAGACAGTGGCATGGGCGATGAGCTTAAACAGCGTGGATTTGAAGTCACTGATTGGAAAACTTCCATTTGGTCAGTCTCGGCACTCATTAAATCTCCCAACGCAGTGGTTGAAATTCATAAAGACAACATCAAAGCAGGCTGTGATGTGA
>Ga0207965_1000055_pt1 | contig 27387 bp, 25 predicted proteins | sample Knorr_S23_td_O2m_FD_185609 | JGI IMG/M metagenome (GOLD analysis project Ga0207965, IMG submission 185609) | Marine microbial communities from Southern Atlantic Ocean transect - Knorr_S23_td_O2min_ad_571m_LV (SPAdes) (version 2) | ecosystem: Environmental > Aquatic > Marine > Oceanic | place...
TACAAGATGCATAGGTACCTTAAAAAACTCAGCGCTGGGTCTGTGGCCCAGGACCCTCTGGTTTTCCAGAGTTTACAAAGTGGTAGAGCGATCAGGAAATATTTCCTTAATCCCAGACTCGGTGATGAAAACTTGGCTAGAGATGGCTCAGTAAAACGTCCTGTGTATTAGTCGATTACAGTTTTTAACAAAAAAGGAGAAACAAAATGACATTTGCTTATGTGTGTATAGTAATAGCCTTAATACTGCCCATGATTTGGGCAGGTATTGCAAAAAAAGAATCCAAAATTCCAATCAATAATAATGCTCCAAGAGACCATATCCATCATCTTCAGGGGAGAGCGAAAAATGCCTACGGTGTTGAGCAAAACAGTTACGAATCATTCCCACCCTTTGCAATTGCAGTGATAGTTGCACATCTCACAGGTGGAATTCAATTGACTATTGATATCTTGGCAGGTCTGTATATTGCTTCTAGGCTGCTGTATGGGGTTTTTTACCTTCAAGGGAAAGGCACACTTAGATCTGCAACCTTTATGGTTGGATTGATTGCAACAATTTCACTATTTTTTGTTGGCTAAAATTAATTCAATCTAAATTTAGTAAATGATTCTTGTAGTGTCTTAGCTCATAAATGGATTCGAAAATATCATCTCGAGCGAGATGTTTGGATGTTTTGCTGTACGATCTTGCAACCTCAGGTGCCCAGAGTTGAGAGACTATTTTAATCGAGGTGACATCCAGGTTCCTATAGTTGAAATGAGCTTCAAGATCCGGCATTAATCTTGCAAGAAATCTGCGATCTTGACAAATACTGTTCCCACACATTGGACATTGGCCTTTATTGGAAAGTTTTTGTAAAAATTCCAAAGTCATATCTTCAGCATCTTTTATACTGATGTTGCTGTTCCTAACTCGGTCTATTAAGCCTGATTTTTTGTGTTGGGTTTTATTCCAATTGTCCATTTGATCCAAAACAGAATCACTTTGATGGATGGCTAAATTTGGACCTTCGGCAACAATTTCAAGGCTTGGTTTGGTCACCACCGTAGCGATTTCAATAATGGTATCAGTTTGAGTGTCCAGCCCAGTCATCTCCAGATCAATCCAAATCAGCCTCTTTGATTGCTTATCCATAATAAAATGATTCTAGCAAAGTATTGATTGTATAATCACAAAAGTTTAAAGATGGAAGATTCAAGCAAAAATATTGGAAAAATTACCTCTGCTTTCGGCAAAACTGGAATTGTTGAGCCTACCGATGGAGGTCGGTTATATTTCCTAGTCAAAAGCCAGAAATTAAAACCAGTAGTTGGCGACAATGTCCACTGGAACAAACAAAGTGATGGGACCATAGTGGTAACAAAAATAATGGAACCCAACAATCAATTAGAACGATTGAATCAGTATGGTCAACAACAAATCATCGCATCTAATGTTACACAAATATTGTTAATTACTGCCCCATTACCAAAACCAAATTTCTTACTTATAGATAAATTTATCCTGATCAGTGAATTGATGGAGTGCGATTTGTCGATTATTTTTAATAAAGTTGACCTTGTTGAAAAGAGTGACAGTGAATTCGAACTTTATCAAAAACTTGGTTACCCCGTGATCAAAATATCTGCCAAGGAAAAAATCAACTTAAACCCATTGTTTAATTTACTCAATCAGCAAACTACAGTGCTTGTTGGGCAATCCGGAGTTGGCAAATCAACCATCATCAACTTACTGATTTCAAAAGACAAAATAAGAACAGAGGCACTATCAAACAAAAATCAAAAAGGGAAACACACAACATCCACATCAACGATGCATGCGGTTGAAGACAAGGGTTATTTGATCGACACGCCGGGTATAGAAAACTTGAATCCTAAAATTCTTGATATTAAGGAAATCGAAACTGGCTTTAGAGAAATTTCATCCCTCTCTTGTGAATGCAGATACCGTGATTGCATTCACATCAATGAACCCAATTGTGCTGTTAATCGGGCATTAAGCAAAAATGAGATTGCAGCTCAGAGGTACAGCAATTACAAAAAACTAGTGGATGGATTTCAGTAATTATTGCTTGCCTATGGTGTTTCTGTTGAGCATCGCCTGAATCAGAGTATTTGAATCAACATACTCAATTTCCCCACCAAAAGGCACGCCATAAGCAATCCTCGTTGCCTTAATATCAAACTTCCCAGCGACAGAAGCAATGTAAGCAGCAGTTGCTTCTCCATCCACGGTTGGGCTGGTGGCCAAAATAACTTCATTGATGGTATTGAGATCAAATAATTCTTCCAACTGATTGATTTTCAATTCATCCGGTCCAATTCCATCAAGAGGTGCAAGGTGACCCATTAATACAAAATACCTGCCATTGAATTGCATTGTATTTTCTAAGGCGATCAAGTCTGCAGGAGATTCAACAATACACAAAAGACTTTGATCTCGTTTGGTGTCCTTGCAGATTTCACACAGCTCCTCTTCTGAATACATCCTGCAAATTTTGCATTCTTGTATGGACACAAGAGAATTTTGTATCGTTTCGGCAAGAAATAAAGCCTTATCTGTGTTGTTTTGTAACAGATAGAAGACAATCCGTTGGGCGCTCTTTACCCCAATTCCCGGAAGTTGTTTAAAGGCTTCAATGAGATCCTGCAGTATGGGACTAAATTTTTTCATCAATTATTAATTTTCAATTTTAGCGTCAAAAATATCGATGAATTCCTGGATGTTGGGATCGGATTTTAACCTGGATTCGTTCATAATCATCTGTTCTTCATTCAGTTCTGATTTTTTTTTAGCTAGTGTTTGACCGCTGGCATTGTCTACCTCTATCTGGATCCCTGAGATTTGTTTAAAATGACTGCTTAAAGACTTATTTAATCGTGATTTTAACCGACTAGTAACCAAATGCCCGTGATCTGAATCAATAATTAAATGGAGTACATTTTTTTTGATTGATTTAAAGCTGCAATGCGATGCAAGCTGATTGAGTGCCCCAGAAAGATTTAGTTTTCCAACTTCCCTCAACCAATTTTTTTCGGTTATTTTTGTGTCACTCTTTTTAGAATCTGAGTGCTCTGATTCTAAATTTTCTGTTTCTGTCTTTTTGTTGATGTTAACTGAAATTGGCTTTTCTACCTTTAACTTGGCTGGGCTAGCTTGGTCCTTTGGGAGCATAGAATTTGATGCGAATGCGAACATTCTTAGCAGTGCCATAGCAAAACCTTCTCTGGGGCTCGGTGCTATTTCTATATCACGCTTGGATGTGATGGATATTTGATAGAGTAATTGAATCAATTCAGGCGAAGCACTTTCAGCAAAATCCCTTATGGTCTTGGTGTTTTCTGAGTTTGGACTGTCAACTTCACCGTTGCTTACCTGAACAAATGCTATTTTCTGTAAAAATGATGCCATACCATTGAGCAGGGATTTATAATTAGGATAGGCTTCGTCTAAGTCTCTCAATCCTTTATTGAGCGCAACACTGTCTTGATTCAATACGGCAACCAACAAACCAACTATGTCATTGATATTAATTGTTCCTAACATACGCTGCATCTGATCTGCTGTAAGTGAATAATCCTCGTAAGCAAGCGCTTGGTCCAATAGACTCAACCCATCTCTCATGCTGCCATCAGCTGCCTGACTTATTAAATCCAGAGCAGTGTCTTCGTAGGTTACTCCCTCGTGATCACAAATTTCCGCCATGCGTTTTTTGATTAAATTGGCGGGTATTTTTTTCAGATTAAATTTGAGGCACCTTGATAAAACAGTTATAGGCAGTTCATCACCTTTTGTTGTGGCCAAGAGAAATATCATGTGGGGTGGCGGTTCCTCAAGGGTTTTTAGCAGTGCGGTTTTTGCATGTTTAGAGAGTTGATGGACCTCGTCGATCAGGTAAACCTTGTAACGTCCTATCGGTGCATAATAGGTGTTGTCAAGAAGTTCACGCATTGCATCTATTCCAGTTTGTGAGGCAGCATCAACTTCTGTTAAATCGGCAAAATTACCTTCATCTATTGCAAGACAAGAATCACACTTGCCGCACGGTTCAGACATGACTCCTTGTTCACAATTCAAAGCTTTTGCCAACAATCTTGCAATGGTGGTTTTGCCAACCCCTCGGGTACCTGAAAAGAGAAAAGCGTGGTGAACTTTATCTTTGGCTAATGAGTTCTGCAATGCCTTAACAACATGGTCCTGACCTGATACTTCAGCAAAATATTTAGGCCTCCACTTTCTTGCTAATACTAAATAACTCATGTAATGAAAATAACCAAATAAGAAAAAAATAACATAATTTAAAGAAACTAAATGATCCTCTATTGTATAAAAAAAAGACTCTGAATAAAGTTCCTTTTTTCTATTTAAAAACCAGCAAAAATTGTCTCGAGAAATTTACTAAGTAGTTTCCTGCATTAACTGCTCACGGTCTTTAATATATCTCTTGCCTGCAAAATAAAATGCTGGCAAAGACAAAGCTGATAATAGCTGAAAAATAAGAAGGGTCAGTGAATAGGGTTGCTCATAACCTTGACTCATTAAGTAATCAATCATGATTCCGCTGGCCGTAACACCGAAACCCAAGCCGATTATATTAGTTATTAGAAGATAGTAGGCAACAATGATGGCTCTGGTTTTTTGGGGGGCCAATTCTTGGACAGATGAAAAAACAGGTCCATAGATACAGCCCCATTGGAAAAAACCTAAAAACATACAGGTAAAGAAAATAGTTCCCGAATCATCCGTTAAACGGTAAATCATATTTACAGGAGAGAATGCAAGTAAACACCAGAAAAGAAAAGTTTGCCTGCCTTTGCCTGTCACTTTTGTGTAGTAATCTCCAGCAATACCGCCAAATATATTCCCCATTACTCCTCCTGTGAGACCCATAAAGGCAGCTATTTTAAGTATCTCGACCCTTTCAAATCCTTTGTCTTGAACAAACCACAATTGTTCAAAAGCCATGGCACCAAGAATCAAGTGGGAAGCTATCCCGCCAAGGATTGTCAATCTCAAAGAGGGGTATTTTTTAAGTGTCGTTCTTAAGACTGAGAAGGCTTCATGTAATGTTTTTCTATTGATGACATCCCTGGGAAGTTGATTGGTAATATCCAGTTCTCGATTTGGTGTTTCTTTGAACAGTAACATTAACAAAGCAAGCCCAACCCCAATGATACCCAATAAATAAAAACAGTTTCGCCAACCCAAAACAGGCCCTAGATAAGCAGCAATAAATAGGGAAGCAGCAATACCAAGAGGCACAGCCAAGTAATAAACGCCACTCACTAGTCCCATATTGATTTTTGGGAACCGATCGGAAAGGAGTGACAGTGCTGTAGGTGTTAAAACGGACTCGCCAATACCTATAAATATTCTCGGAATAAAAAGCATCCAGAAGCTTTTAGCCATCCCAGATACGGCAGTCGTTATACTCCAAAGGACTATACCCAGTGCTATAAACCTGGGTCGGTGTACCCGGTCTGCTATCGCTCCCATTATCAACCCCATCAAAGAATAAAATATGAGAAAAGCAAAACCAGTGAGTAACCCAAATTCAGTATTTGTTAACCCTAAGTCTGGCACAATAAAATTGGAGAAACTGGTCAATAGCCCACGGTCTATCATGTTCAGGATATTCACCACGGTTAGAAAACCAAGCAAAGTATAACTTGCTGATGGTTTCACTTAATCACGAATGGTGATTGCGATCTTTCCGAGGGCCTCTCGATTGGCAAGCATTTCTATCGCTGTTGCTGTCTTCTCAAGAGGAAAAGTTTCTACCACAAACGGTTTGATTTTCCCTGCCTCAAACATACCAAAGAGTTCTTGAAAATTTGCAGCGTTAACCATAGGTTCTCGCATGCAGAAATTACCCCAAAAAACACCAACAATTTGACAACCCTTTAAAAGAGCCAGGTTAAGAGGGATAGATGGAATACTTGATGTAAATCCAATCACCAAGTACCTACCTTTCCAAGCAATGGCTCTTAAAGCAGGTTCACTGTAAGCTCCACCAACAGGATCGAAAACCACATCCACACCTTTTTTCTCAGTTAGCCGTTTCAATGCATTGGAAAATTCTTTTTGTGAGTCGGTATCCATGTTGTCCCTTGGGTAAAGAACGGTGGAATCAGCACCCTGTTGGGAGCATAATTCGAGTTTTTCTTCGGTTGATGCGGCTGCTATGATCTTGGCGCCCATGGCTTTAGCAACATGAATGGCAGTGAGACCCAACCCTCCTCCAGCACCCATAACTAGTAACGTCTCTCCGGGCTGCAATTCGGCTCTTTGTTTTAGTGCATGGATTGAAGTTCCATAGTTCATTGGAAAAATTGCTCCCGTTACATAATCCATTGAATCAGGCAAAGGCATGACATTGAATTCGTTGCAAACAGCTTGTTCAGAGAATCCACCGCTGCCTTTAAAACCGATTACTCGATCTCCTTGCTTCCATTGGGTAACTTTCTCACCAACCTGACTGACCTCACCAGCAAATTCACCACCAGGAGAAAATGGAAAATCGGGTTTTATTTGATACAAACCTTGAACGACCAACACATCTGGAAAGGAAACCCCTGCAGCATGAACATCAATAACAATATCATGTGAACCAGGCATTAAATCATCAATTTCTTCGACTTTATGGGATCTAATCGGTCCAAATTCTCTGCATAAAAAAGCTTTCATCGCCTAACCTCTCAATTTATTAATTTGTATTATCAAAACTCGCCATTCTATCGCCATGAAACGTGCCCAGCCAAACTTTATCCTTATGCGTTACAGCCACGGTAACCGAACCCATTTGTGTTTGCGAAAAAGAAAAGGATGCAACTTCACTTAAATCACTTTGTCTCAGTTTGTAAATAGTAAAGGGTAGAGAACATTGCACAACCGTTTCATCGCAATGCATTAATAAATCTATCCCAGTATTATCTTGCGTAGCAACCCAAATGTAATCTCCATCAATGGATGAGTTGTCTGGAGTGCCTTTACTAAAGTGTTCAACCTCAATATTTAAATTCTCAAGGTTTAATTTAGAGGTTCGGTGATTGAAGACGTAATTGATGAATAAATTCTTTTCGTCATCGGAAATCGAAATACCGTTAGGAAATGAGCCATCAGAGTTTGGCACTTTAGTAAATCCATCCCCTGCATCCCATTGATAAACAAAACCGGTATCCGGTTTGGTAAAAGATATGTACAGCATCGACAGAAGAGACAATCCTCTTTCGTACATGTGTGTAGTGAAGAAACTACCGTCACCCTTTAACGCCACATCATTAAAATAGCCTAATTCAGGGGCATCAACACAACCCCTCCAGATTAGAGACCAGGAATTGTGAAGATTGATCAACTCAAACATCTCTATGGTTTCCCTAGGCATATGATTGACGACGGCCAATTGATAACGTCCATCCGATCTTTGATTCAGGTCAATGCCATGAGGAGACAACATCAAATCGTCTCGCTTGCAGCTCTTTTCACCCCAATTGTTGTCACCCAAAGTAATTTCAATTAGTTTTTTTTCTAACAAGTTAGTGTCAAATAAAGAAATTTGACCTGGTAGGTTTTCTGGGCTGAGAGGGACAATTGCCCCAAATTCGGAAATTAACAAATGACGTTCATCAGGTAAAACCACAATATCCTCAGGTTTACTAAATTCACAATAGACCATCAGTTGGGAGTCCGATTGACAACCGGTTATATTGCTGACTTCGATATCGGAACGTTGGCTGAGAAAAAGAATCAGCAGCGATAAAAAAATAACTCCGATAACTGAGAATACGAGGTAAAGGATCTTTTTCACCACGGACATAGCAAATTAATATTCCTCTCTACGCAATAGTGTACCCAGCCATGTTGCTTTAATATCAATACTTTCCGGTTCGGTTCTTGCAAGAATTCTTTCATATCTCTCTTTAATCATTTCATCATAGATCGGGTGCGGCAGAATATAGAAACTATCTGCTTGGATTCCCTCAATAACCCTATCCGCTATTTCATCGGGTTTTTTTCCTCTTTTTAACACTGCTGAGGCAAGTTGTTTCAGCAAGAAATTGGATTTTTTCTTAGATGGTAAATGTTCTGGTCGATTCCGTTGAGAATCAATAATATTGGTAGCTACAAAACCAGGACACAAAGCAGATGCACCAATCTTACTATTGATCTTTTTCAAACTTTGAAACAGTCCTTCGCTCAGTGCCAAAGTGGCGAACTTGCTCACCCCATAACTACCTTCAAGGCCTAGGATGCCGGCCAACGAAACAGTGTTGAGCACATGGCCCTCCTCTTTGTGCTTAACCATGTGTGGAACAAAGGACTGTAAGCCATAGAGAACGCCATAAAAATTCACTCCCATAACCCAATCCCATCCATTCTGGTCATGTTCCCAGATCGCTTCGTCTGTAGCGGGAGGAGCCACCCCGGCATTGTTGCAAAGGATGTGGATATTGCCGAATGCATCAATTGATTGTTTTGCCAGTGACTGAACAGAATTTTTATCCATGACATCAACTGCAATCCCCACTGCTTCAACGCCAAGGTCACTGATCTTTGCAACAGCAGCATCCAGAGCATCTTGTTCAATGTCAGCAAGAACAACGTTCATTTTCTCTTGTGCGAACCGTTCAGCCAGCCCAAATCCAATACCACTGGCCGCTCCTGTTACAACTACTGTTTTACCTTTGAATTCCTTCATTGCCTGGATCTCCTATAAGCAAGGTGATCGTCCATGTTAATCAATTAGCCTTAATTAGTGAATTTTATCGACACTTTTTGATCGTGTAATAAAGTTGTAAAATCAGGTAGAGTGAACAGTGTAATTAGTCTGGAGTATCTTAAATGGGCATCAATCAAAGCAAGAGTCCGGGAGATCATAAGTTCAGTGCTCGCAAACCTACTTTTGACCTTTCAGCTTTGTCAGGAGAATGGCATCGTGGCAGTGCATTCTTGACTGCATGGGAGAATGCATTTTCTATGTTGTTTCCTCTAGGCGAGCAATCTTTTATTAATAGTGTTACTTTTTTTAAAGATCAGATTGATGATCCAAAACTGTTAAAGGAAATTTCAGACTTCCAGGAACAAGAAGCTGTTCACCGGATGCAGCATCTAAAATACAACAGACTTCTGTGTAAACTACGTGGTTATGACCTCGAAGAAATAGAAGCACCACTACAAAAACGCATAGCTTGGTATCGAGAAAATATTTCTGCAAGGCGTCGACTGGCCGGTACTGTTGCGGCTGAACACTTAACCGCAATCTTGGCTGATGACTTGTTACGGCATAAAGATCACTTCAAAGGATCCGATGAAAACATTGCAAAAATCTGGAAGTGGCATGCCGTTGAGGAGACTGAACACAAAGCGGTAGCCTTCGATGTCCATGTGGCAGTAGGAGGTACAATCCAGGAACGGCGACAAGCGTTGTTATTTACCACCTTTTACATACACAAAGACATATTAAAAATTGTTTGTATGATGCTGAAACAGAATGGAAAACTCTGGAATCTTCGTGAATGGTTCAATGGTTTTGTATTTTTATTTATAAAACCAGGAGTTTTTAGACGAATTTTCATTTCATGGCTTGCTTTTTTTAGGAAAGATTTTCACCCTTGGAAAAAAGACAACCGCAATCTCATTGGGGAATGGGAAACAGAATCCTTTCCTAACTATTAATTTCAATAGTTAAGATCTTTGACGGTAGCTGACAAATACAGCTTGTATCCAACACACAAGTAAAAAACTGCCACACATCAAGATGGTTACCAAACTTACCCAATTGGATATGTATTGTGTTTTTGGCATATTGAATTCATATCCTTTGTAGCTGATGAAACTCAACAGCTCTTCTTTTTGATCTGCTCGAAAATGATCACCTGGAATGCAATTGTTTTCATCGGGGAAGACATAACATGCTGGATTTTTCATATTGAAATGACCGTTGGTGATTTGCATAACCGGCTGGCTCACTCGCAATAATTCTTTTTGTTTAAATTCTTCATGACGATAACCAAATAAAGATTCATGACAATTAACTTGAGATAAGCCAAATGCCATAACAGCATCTCCAGCCGCCATGGTTACACCCTCTGGGGTACTAATGTTGCTGACCTCTGATACCTTATCAATGGGGGGTACTATTTTGGTCTGCATAACTTGTTGGTGAGCGTAGACACTAAGCTGTGGATCGTAACCTTGTTCTGCGTAATAACTTTTGTCTTCATACGCTTTTAACGAAAGGAGTAATAGAAGTAGCCCTGGAACAAGGTAACGGTTGTATTTAAGCCTATTGATGGCAAGAGCTGCAGTGACAACTACGAGAGGAATATAAATTACATACCATCTAACCAATACGGCGGAGTTCTTGATTATGGGCATTTGTTTCAGAAGCTTATTCCATTCTGGTGTATAAAAATTGAGTGCCAAAGGAATCACACAAATGATGGTCAGTGCTATGAGCAGAAGGTACTGTTTTTTTTCAATATCAATTTTTTTTCTAAAAAAGTTTACTCCACCCCAAAGGATTAAAACCAAGGGTATGAAGGTCAAGGAAAGCTCCAATTCATGTCTTTCGATGGTCCATTGTGAATTTACAAAAATACGGTTGGTATCTACCCATGTGTAGGCAGTAAAAAATAACGATTTGACGGGTACCCAAAGTGCGTAAAAAATATTGTCGATACCAGGCAATAGATAATAATCTCTGCTGAAATTACTGAGAGTTGCCAGTGCCACGTGTAACTTTGATGAACAGATCAATAAAGTAAGAAAGACTGCAAGTGTGGCTCTATACATGGGATATTTGAGTTCCTGATGATTGATTCCAGCAAGAATGATAATGACAGACACAGCAAGAAGTATCGGCAGCAATAGGTGCACTCCCCCTGAATAAAAGACATAGCTAGAAAGCAATGCAGCCATAACACTCATAGTCACTTCTTGCAGGCGACCCTTTGTAACTAAGGGTTGAAGGAGAAAATAGGCAATAAGGGGCAACAACATGAATGAATGATAGCCCAAGTGCCCAATAATCATTCTGTAGGCAAAAAATCCATTAAATAAGAATAAACCTCCTGCAAATATTGCTGTAGCCTCCTTTAAAGCAAAAGTCCTTCGCATCAACAAATAGGTTCCCAAAAAACCCAGTGTCGCAAACAACATCATGGTAATTTTTATGGATACGATTGGATCGAAATAAAAGTTCAAAAATTGCGGTACAGAAAAGAATAAGTACTGTGGATTGGCAAAAAATACAGTACCGCCACAGCATGAAGGAGTAAACCAAGGGATAACAGACACCCCATTGGTAACAAAATAATAAACTCCTGCCAACATGCGTGGAAACCACATTTCATAATCGTGTCCTAAGCCGCCATTTTGGTTCGGAAAGAAAGGTTGTACAAATATAAAATAATAAGCAGTCAGTAGAACAATAAAGCTGGCAATCAAATACAGCCGTTGCCTTAAAAATTTTAAAAGATCTTTCATTAGGTCTTTTCTATATGCTCTTAGTAAATGATTCCAATGGTTCTGTTAATAAGCCAGAAAAAACCCATTGCACCCAATACATATGAAACACAGGTCGCTGATTGATTGTATTTATTGAATTTATAAGCCAACCAAATTAAAACACCAAAAATAGGAATCATTAGCAGCTGGCCTGCTTCAATTCCAAGATTAAAAAAGAGCAAAGAGAGAAGCAGTTGCTCATTTGCTATCCCTATTTCAGTGAGAGCATTGGCGAAACCTAGCCCGTGTAGTAAACCAAATCCAAATGCGATTAACCAGGGTGTTGATTTGTACTGTTTATTCTCCCCAATTTCTAAAGCTAAAAAGACTATGGTCAAAGCAATAACAGCTTCAATAGTAGTCCGAGGTAAAGATATCAAATCCAGAACAGAAAGCCCTAATGTAATACTGTGTGCCACGGTAAATGCAGTTATTGTCTTGATCATGTTCATAGTGCCGGAAACAAGGAACATTAACCCAAGGATAAAAAGAACATGATCTATGCCACTGATAAGATGATCAATGCCAAGAGTCAGGTAGCTTGAAGGAATGGATTGTTTTTTTATAGGTACGAGTAATCTTGGTTCTTTAAGGTTCATCAAACCTTCGAACACATCGTTTTTGTGGTCAGTAAAGGTCACCAAAGCATCTGTCAGTACACTGAGGTTTGTAACTTCTATCTCTTGGCCTTTTAGGGACTCGTTACAAATTAAATCAATCTTCTCAACTAAATACTTGCCTTGTTGATAAGGAGATTGAACTTCACGTAAACACATCTCAGGAAAAACAATCTCGGCTCTCGGGCCAATATTTTTAATGGGGTACATCCAGCTGATTTTATATTCATTTTCGGCTATTTCATCAATAACAAGGTGTGCTGGGTTAAACTCATGCGCACTCAGAACAGGAGAAAAGATAATTACGAACAGTAAACTACCAAGTCTAAGATTAGACATCAAAATTTTAAATTTGGATTAATAATGATCCTGTATTCAGATTTAACATTATTAATGTATTGATTTACGGCATTCTCCTTGTTCAAGGTAAGATAATCACTAAGTACTTGATCTCTTATTTCATTAAAAGACGGATAAAAACCATCCTGATAATCTCTTAATAAAACTAAGTGATGTCCAAAGGATGATTCAAAAGGCCCTGACCACTTATTTAGTTCCATGCCATCAAAGGCGATTATGAAGTTATTACCAAAGTTTCTGGCAATCTCCTCAAGGGTTTTTTCTGTGAAATTTTTACCAAGAAGATAAGGATCTGAATCTATAGATTTTTTATCCGCCAATAAGTCATTCAATGCTTGAATGGATCTTGCTTCAGAGTCGGTTTCTTTTGCAAAAAAAAGATGGGTAAAGCTATAACTAGGTTTTATAAAATACTTTTCTTTATTCGCATCGTAAAATTGTCTTAAGACTTCTTGATCGGGATTTTCTGAAAGCGTTTCTTGTTTTAAGAACGTTATCTTTTGAGCCAGCCTTCTCTTTATAATCCTATCTTCTTTGTCCAGTCCCAGTAATAGAGCCTCCCTATAGAGAATTTCTTCTTCAACTAGATTATTAATTATTTTAACAATTTCTTCATCTGTAGGATCCCTCCCTACTTGAGACTTCCAGGCCGTAATAAGGCTGGTTAATTCTTGGTCAGAGATGTAGATATCTTTATTATCTTCATCAGGATTTAAAAATACATCAATGAGATAGATCAGAAATCCAACTATGAGGAAAATTACTATTCTTTTACGCAATTTAGTTAGAGCTGCAACTAAATACTAATCCCCTGAAGATACAGACCCTGCTAATGGGATTATATCTAAATCGTCTTCTTGTGGGATGTACCAAATAGGGGAAGTCCATGCCCTTTCCTGTATGGTTTGGTGCAACCCGGCTCTAGGCTTTAAGCCTGCTTTAATGGCATCCCATGTTGACCATCGACAGGTTGGGTTTTCCAAGACTCGAACATAGTAAAAAGATTTAGAACCTGGATCAAAATCAGGGTCAGACCATGTGGCTTTAAGTTCTGCTGCACCGATATCTTGCGAGATAGAGCAATCATTAATATTTACCCTTGCCCCATTATCAGGACATCTATTGGTTACTGGATCAACGCTCAATCCATCTGAGCACACAACATCATAGACCATTTCACTAGGCACTGAACTGGTGGGGTCTATCCAGCCTTTGATGATTTGAATTCTTTGCAGAGGAGAACCATTTTTATCACGTTGTGCCCAAACAATAAAATCAGGAGATTTTGTTCCTTCTGCCATCAAGTCAGCACCCATGGTTACACCTTTTGCATATGCTTCCTTGATCAAGGATTCAGAATTTAGATCTATAGATTGCATGTCATAGCCTGCAAAAAACCGGACAGCTGTCCTCGTTCCAGTTGTTGCGAACGTTTCTTTTCTCTTAAACGCTGCAAATATCGAATCCCTAGTATTTTCTTCAGCCCATGCTACAGCCAAGCCTGAAGCACCCCATTGATCAAAAAATCCGGGAGCAGTATATGTGCCCTGCTCTTCCTCGCTAATACCCAAGGGTTGTTTGTATTCCTCTGCGTACTCTCTCAACATCCTGACTCTATCTGCTGTCAAAGGCACAGCTCCTCTAGCTTGAGCAGTACCATCCAGCAAACCGACCTTAGACCAATAATTATTCTCGTCGTATGCCCCTGCTCCGGTATGAGAATCGCTTGAACCTATAAGGCCAAACTTATAGGGATTCCCTTGGCGTGTCCACGACAGAGTTAATCCTCTTAAATAAGCATCCCTTACATACCCACCCGGGGCCATACTGTATGTTGGAGGTCTGCTGCCAATTCTTTTATTCATAATTTCAAAATCTGCCCAGTCGTCATCAGGCGAAAGCAACGGGTGTGTTTCCGATGTCCCTTTAACTTGGGTGATTTCAACAATCGGTTCGTTTCTCATTCTTTTTTCAGCGTAGGCATTGTCAATTGGATAACCTCTAAATGTCTCCATTTCAAACATCTGGCCATTCGAGCCATTGCTGTTGTGTGGCATGGCCAAAGAATCAACACCCTTGTCTCTTAATTTATCCATCCAAGTCCACAAATCTTCAGGGTTTATGGAATCAATTCTTGACCAAGGTCTAATTGGGGCTTCAGAAGAATTAAAAATTACATTCCTGTGAAGATTTCCACCCTCAACATTGGTTGAAGAGGTAAATTCATAGCCAATAAAAGAGGTAAATTTCCCTGGATCATTGTGCTCTTCTGCAGATCTGGCAATATCAGCCCAAGCAGATTTATGCACATCATAATCAAATGTTTTAAGGGCAACAGCTGTGTTTTTAGTTAACCAAGCCTTGATGACCTTAGGATGCCAATACGGATATGGATTAACTATCGTTCCACGCAAAACGCCACTGAATAGATTGGCTCTCTCGCCGAAGGAAGAATCATTCATATTCTCTGGCCTATTAAGATTATGAAAAGGTTCAGCAAAAGGTTTTTGTGATATTTTGGTAGTGGTATCAGCCAATGCTTCCACCATGCCTAAAAAAATACCGTGATCGGTCACAGCATAAAAATCCAAGGGTTCACGCAACTTCATTTCATAACCCATTGGATGTTTAATTCCTTCGCCTTTTGCATAACGATAGGCATCGTCCGGTGTGGCTGTGATGCCGAAGACATAGGCATCAAATGAGTATTTTGTGTGTACGTGTAGATCCCCATAATATGGATTTCTATCCTCATTAGAGGCAATAGAGGTGGTTTTGGTCTCGGGTTTATCAACAGAGAAATCAACTATTTCTAGTGACGATTCGCTTTGGCCAAACATATATATTAAGAAAAGACCAAGAACAACTATAAGAACAATTGAAGATTTACTGAGTTTCATTTTTTTTCTCTTAAAAAGTATCGATAAAGCGTATAACTATTGATTATGAGAGTCAATGTAGTAACAAGGGAGCGCTTATTTTATAGGAAAATGTCGTCCTTCAACCATCGTCCCTCGTACTTCAATTTCCTTTATCTTCAACGGATTTGTGGTCAACGGATTTTCTCCCAGTAGTGTAAAGTTGGCATGTTTTCCGATGCTGATAGACCCATAGTCTTTTTCCATGCGTAGCGTGTAGGCAGCGTTGGATGTCACAGCACGCAGTGCTTGCTTGGGGGAGATACGCTGATCGGGCCCAGCTACTTTATTGGTAAAATTAATCCGGTTTACCGCAGAATGCATCAGCTGCAAGGGTGCCCCTGGTGCCATAGGCATATCCGAGTGCAGTGATATTGGAATACCGGCACGATGAACGTCACCGAGACGGACCATTTGCTCCGATCTAGAGGCTCCAATGCCGTACCGACTATAAAGATCAGATAGCGCTGTTACATAATAGGGATTGGCGCTGACAATGGCTCCAAGTTTTTTTATCCTGGCCACCTGATCGGGTGCGGAATAGCCAAAATGGACGATCACAGTCCGATGATCGACACGTGGATTACGAGTAAGATTTTCTTCCAACACATCGAGTAAACGGTCAAGACCAGCATCGCCATTCTGGTGGATATGTATCTGATAACCGGCATCCCAATAACGCTGGAAAGCCTCACGGTAAATTTGTTCCTGCATCAGCCACGCGCCCTGATGTCCATCGATATAACCGTCACGCAACACCATGTTTTGCGAATACATGGCGCCATCAGTAAATAATTTAATATGCCAAGGCAGATATTGCAGTTTGCCGCTACCCCAAGACATTAGTTTTTTGGTCTCTGCCACTAGGGAATCTGGTTCGTAATGTTCAGCCAAAAACATCCCGCTGGGAATAAAATAAGATCGAAAAGGTGTGTCGGCATCGCCGAAAACATAGTTTTTAGCATCCTGAACTGACTTGAGCAGCATGGCGCCGGGATTGGCAATAAGGGTCACGCCATTTTGATGAAGATATTTCTCTGTTTTTTTAAGGCCAGCTATAAGAGGGTTAGGTGCTGCCAGGTACTGCATAACATTGGGTAAGATGGAGACTGCTCCTTGCTCTTCAAAATGCCCGTTATCAAAGCTGGCATACTGTCTCGCTTCTTTATCCAGACTGTCAACAAATTCTGGCGTGATACCAAAATAGGCTAGGCCTGGCGTGTTCATAATAAACTCGTGAAAAGAACGGTGAATTACAAGAATCGGACGTGAACTGGAAATAGCATCAAGGTCCTGACGCGTCAACTTGCCATGAAAATAATGGTGGAAACCCCATGTGACCAGCGGTGTATTTGCGTTCGGCTGGTTCTGTTCGGAAGCGCGAAGCCGATCGATGTAGCTTTGCCGGTCACGAACACCGAGACTCCTTTTACCTGGCAACACCCAGTCTTCGATCGCAATCACATCAGCGTTCATGGTAATGGCTGCGAGCAAGGGATGCACATGATGTTCAATAAAACCTGGCACCATTACATCTTCTGCAAAACGCCGATCCAGCTCTGCATTCGGAAAATTGCCTTGCAACTGCTCGACCGCACCAATGGCGGCAACTCGTCCACTTCGAACTAGCACTGCCGTTGCTTCAGGGTGAGCGTCATCAAGGGTGATAATTTCACGGGCAAGATAGATTCTCTCCAGCGATGGCTCCTCACTGCCCACAGTCATCGGCAACAAAAAAAGGATTAATAATAATCTGATCAACATCAACTGGAATCCCTGAAATTAGTCATTAATGTTACAACTTTTAAAGCTCTGGCGGAGCCTCATCATATTGCACAGAACCGTCGGTTATTTCATACCACGGTGCTTTTGAACCAACATAGATATGGTACGCCTCTGGATGAGTTGGGTTGCCATCTATGGCTCCCATGGAGAGATAAAGTATCTCAGGAACATCGTTAAGACTGACGAGAATATTTGAACCACAATTTCCACAAAATACACGCTTCAGGTCATCTGATGAGGCATATTCTTTAATATCTTCCTTTCCTGATAAATATTGAAAGTTATCAGTTGCAATACTAGCAAAAGTTGCGAAAGCGGCACCGTGTAGACGCCTGCACTGTGAGCAATGGCAATGAGAAAAGTCTAAAATTTCACAATCTGCTTCATATGAAACGCGATTACACTCGCAATGTCCTTGTATCATTTTATTCTCCTGTTAAATATAGCTTTAAAAGTATAGCTCAGAATAGCTCTCTCGCTTAAATCTAGAACTTCGGAAAGCTGTGATTTCTTGACTACTTATTTGAAATATTTTGCTGTTCTATAAGCGTCCTCAAGAAATTTTTTTCTTCTCTTTTCTTCTACAAACGGGACAGCAAAATATCTTTTATACAGAATATTTCTAATTCCACATATATGAAAAACACCTCTTTTAAGTCTTCTTATAGGTAAGTTAAGGAAAAAAGTTGTTACGGCTAAACGGGGAGAGCCATAGGTACAAAAAATGATAGCTTTTTTGTCGGTTAAATTTCCTTCTGGATATCCATAGTTTCCAACTAATTGTTTGAAGCTGAATGCCCAAGGTGGTGCTATAACTCTATCAATCCAGCCTTCAAAAATTGCTGGCATTCTGAAATTCCATATAGGAGCAATGAATACAATAACATCACAATCTTCAATCCTTTTTTGATGATCTAGAATCTCTGGTCCAGGCTCTTCACCTGCAAAAACAGGATTAAATTTTTCTTTGTATAAATCTAAGAGATCAACTTTATGACCAGCTTCTAGAGCACCATCAATAAATGTGTTTTTAATAGCTGCATTGAAAGATTTATCATCATAATGACCGTAAACTATGAAGAACTTTTTCATTAATAATTATTGTATCAGGAGAAATAATTAAATTTTTGAAATAGGTAAAATGCTCTGATGCCTTATTATTCTCTTTCAATTAATATTGCTGTACCTGCTCCTGCTGCACCGCTGGTTGCAACGATGCCGTTTGACACATCTATTCTTTCCATTTCATCAATTAAAGAAGACAGCATAACAGTACCAGTTGCACCCATTGGATGACCTAAAGCTATAACCCCACCATTGACATTGAGTTTATCTTCAGGGATTTCTAGTTCACGTTGTACATTAATTATTGTCGCTGCAAAAGCTTCGTGAATTTCAAAAATATCTATGTCTTTCACAGACAAATTGCACTCTTTTAAAAGTTTAGAAGTAGCTAATTTACAGCCAGACAATACCAATCGAGGATCGTCGTTAACAACAGCTACACCCTTGATTGTAGCTCTGGATTTATACTGTGCATTTGTAGAGTGTTTGTGTTTAGAAAGAAATATTATTGAAGCAGCATCAGCCATTGCTGGAGAGTTTCCTGGGGTATGAATGTGTTTAATTTCTTTAAGTTCAGGGAAATATTTAAGCTGTAAAGCATCAACACCTTGACTGCCTAGTTTTTCAAAACTAGGCTTTAATTTCGAAAGACCATCCATTGTAGTTTCAGGCCTGATACATTCATCTTTGGAACAAGTTAGGTTTTTGGACTTATTAAAAACTGGCACAATTGATTTAAATAAATCTGATTCTTGCGCTTTTAAGGCTTTTTGTTGGCTTGAAAGAGCTAATAAATCTGCTTCTTCTCTAGATATTTTATTTAATGAGGCTATGAGATCAGCACCACTTCCCATCATAAAAATTCTGGCGTCAAGAGCTGTTTCTGGATCTGTCCAAATTGCAGCGTTGTCAGAAAGCATGGGCACTCTTGACATCATCTCTATCCCACCTGCAATGACAAAACTATGCTGCCCAGAAGCTATTTTTAGATAACCTATGTTAAGAGCATCTAAGCTAGACGAACAAAACCTATTAATGGTTAAACCCGAAACAGAATCAGGATGCCCGGCATACAATGAAGAGGATTTAGCAATATTCCCTGCTTGCTCTCCTTGTTGGGTTACACAACCTAATATAACTTCATCCAGTAAATCGAGTTCTAGAATCTCTTTATTGACTAAATCATCATAAAGAACGTTCAATAGCTCGTGAGGATTTAAATCACTTAACCCCCCTGATTCCTTAGCTTTTCCTCTAGGAGTTCTTATAGCTTCAATAATATGAACTTGATTCATATTCTGTAGAACTGTTTATAGCTCGTCAATCTGAGCCCATGTTGCATGCGTTCCAGCGCATACCATATGTGGCAAGGGCATAGTACAAACAGGGCCAGAGTTTAGATTTTTAGCATCAAATAAAACACCCTCAGAGGTGTTTGTATTTAAATCTGTAGTAATAGACACAAGATAACCATCGTCCTCATCTATCGCGTTGAGTCTGGGGGCGAAAGAGATCTCGCTTCCATAAATGTTTTCTTCAAACTTGTAACTTTGAAAACTACCAGTAGTTAAGTCCTGTTTGCTAAAACCATCAAAGGTAAACAACCCCTTGGTGGGGATGCAGCTATAAGTAAACCTGTGTTTTGTCGTATCATATGCATGATTAATGGTGCCGAACTCTAGTACCCTATCATCAATTTTCTCTTCCCTGGTTGCACCAGTCTTTAAATTAAATATCCAGCGATGCAAAGAGGGTTTTAATAAATGGAGGTCTAAAAATGCCATCATTCTTTCTAATCCTGGAGGAGCTCCCTTATAGTTTGCAGGCCATGGCTCTTCTTGAAAATATCCTTCTAGAATAATTTCATCTCCGTCTTCATAAGCATTGTTCCAATGCAATACAAAAGTAGGTTCTGCTTCAAACCACTTAATATCTTTTTCGGTTCCGTATCGAGGTATTACCGCAAAACGTGAAGGCAAATCATGCATTGTTGTTGCATGAATCCCTTGTTTTAACAGTTCACCGTCCCAGAAGAGCGGCAGGTCATTAAATATAGAATAATTTTTAGTAAAAGCCATGTCGTGAGGCAATCGGGGACCAGGTAGAGGGATAGGAGTATAGTGTTTCAGACTGTTGTCACTGTCCACCACTCCGTAATGCATATAGGGTGCATGCTTAGAATAGTTAAAAAATAGTAGCTCACCTGTTCTCAGGTCAACCTTTGGATGAGATGATATACCCTCGATTGGCACCCATGATTCTCTGCCTAACTGTTCCAAAGTAATAGGATCAAGTCTGTATCCATCCCCACATTGGTAAAATGTAGAGAGAACTTTTCCAGAGTGGACGACAACATCAGTAGACGAAGAATCTTTTATGTACCCTTGGGCTCCCCAACCAGGAAGTTTTGATTTTCCTCCTCTTTCCATTAGCCCCGCCCAAATGGATTGGTTAAGAACTTGCTCCATCTTAAATCCTGCGGTTTCCACAAATCTGTTTCTATAATCTGCTTTTCCGCCTTTAAAACTGATACTGTGAATCATGCCATCTCCGTCAAAAGGGTGGTATCTTCCAATAGGTTCATGAATTTGGTTTTCTGTATTTCTTAAGTAAACACCTTCAATGTCCTCAGGTATTCCTTCTTTAGACTGTAGATCTATAACATCAAATTCTTCATAATTAGGAACCCATGCCTTCTGCAGGTACGGATTGTCTTTAGAGGTTACGGTGGGTTGTATGGTTCTAATTTTTTGAACTTTCATAATTAAATCTCTTTGTATTCATCTCCCTTTTTCATATCTTTAAAATATTAAGAGATGCCTAGAAAAGATTGTACCAAACATATACTGGCATCATTTTGAAACTTTGCTTATTAGATTTATAATAGTTTAGTGACTAAAAAAATATACATTCTTGGTGGTTATCAAACTGATTTTGCCCAAAACTGGCTGAGAAATGGCCTAGACCTTTTTGATGTCTTCAAAGACACGGTTCATAAGGGTTTAGAAGAGGTCAAACTTTCACCCCATGATATTGATGTTGCTCATGTAGGTAATTTCACTGCTGAGTTGTTTTGTTCTCAGGGTCATTTAGGAGCATTTTTTTCTGCTTCTGACCCTGCTTTTTATGGTATTCCAGCTTCACGCCATGAAGCAGCTTGTGCTTCTGGTAGCATCGCTACATTAGCTGCAACTTCAGAGATTGAATCGGAAAGATATGACCTTGCTGCGGTTATTGGTATTGAGCAAATGAGAAATGTTAGTGGAGAACAAGCGGCTCAATATATAGGTGGACCTGCTATGTGGTCTGGCCACGAGTGCCAAGACGTAGATTTTCCTTGGCCTTATATCTTTAGTGAGTTGACAAATGAATACGACAAACGCTATGGAATAGATCAAAAGTACCTATCAAGAATAGCAGAGATAAACTTTTCTAATGCCAAAAAAAACCCTAATGCTCAAACTAGAAATTGGAGCTTTACTGAGAACAGTTTTAAAAACCACGACAAAGAAAACCCGGTAATTGAGGGAAATACTCGAAAAATGGATTGTGGTCAAATAACCGACGGGGCATCTATTATTTTCCTAGCTTCTGAAAAAAGAGCAAAAGAGTATGCGAAATCTAGAAACATTGACATGGAAAAAATTCCCCATATAAAAGGGTGGGGACATAAAACAGCTCCTATAACCTATCAAGAAAAAATAGAGTTTAGTAAAGATAAAGATTATGTATTTCCTCACGTTAAAGAAACAATAGAAGATGCTTTTAGAAGGGCAAACTTTTCAGGTGTAAATGATTTGGATGGAATTGAGACACATGATTGCTTTACATCTACTGAGTATATGGCTATTGACCATTTTGGTATAACTAAAGCAGGTGAAAGCTGGAAAGCTATAGAATTGGGAGACATTGAAATTGGGGGGAGAATTCCAATAAATCCTAGCGGAGGTTTGCTAGGACTTGGTCACCCAGTTGGTGCCACTGGTGTTCGGATGCTTTTAGATACGTACAAACAGTGCTCTGGTACAGCAGGGGATTATCAAGTAGAAGGGGCAAATAATTTTGCAACTTTAAATATTGGTGGAAGCGCCACTACAGTAGTGAGCTTTGTAGTGGGAACCTAGGTTAAACTATGGGATCACTTTCTTCTGATGAAACTCTGCAATCTGTTCTTCGGTGTAACCCCACTCTTTCAACAAACTTTCCGTGTTCTCACCGTGTGCTGGACAGTGGTATCCGGGCTCGGACTGCACGCCACTAAACCGTGAAGGAGACTTGACGACCCTCATGCTTCCCATCAAAGGGTGATCTCTAACCAATACCGTATCAGAGGCCTCAATCTGTGGTTGATCAAGAACCTCTTCAAGGTTGTGGCATTCAGCACAGGGTACATCGTTCTCCCGTAACTTCTGCATCGCCTCTTCACTGGTCATGTTTGAGAAGCCATCCTTTGTCATTTCCTTAAACTCTTCGATATTCTCAATTAATGTAGCTAGTGAGGCAAATCTTGGATCACTGAGCAGGTCATCTCTACCGGCAATCCGTAAAACACCCTGTATATGCTGTTCAGTGGCAGTCGTTATAATAATGTCACCATCCCGAGTCTCAGTCAGGTTATACATGATGTCGGCGATATGCTGTCGCACCTCAACATCATCGTCTAGCAGTGTATTGTTCATAAACCCGTCTGGAAAAAGAAAAAAGAGTCCTGAATCAAGCATGGAGATATCAATATGCTGCCCTTCATTTGTTTTCTCACGAACCAGCAGTGCTGCTGTCACTGCCTGACAGGCTGTATAAGCGGTGATCTTGTCACATATCATACTGCGCATAAATTCAGGTCCGTCGGTACCCTGTATCGCTGTAAAACCTGAGTGCGCTTGCATAACCGGGTCATAGGCCGGAACATTATTCATGGGACCGTGAGTGCCAAATCCAGTAATCGCCGTGTAGATAAGCCCAGGATTCTCTGATCTGAGATTTTCACTTCCCAGTCCCAAGTGTTCCATCACCCCGGGTCGATAATTGTGTATCAGCACATCAGCAGAGGATATCAAGGATTTAACAATCTTCTGCCCAGTACGCTGTTTCAAATCCAGGCCGATGGATGACTTGCCCCGATTGCAGTTAGCAAATATTGCAGAAATACCGCCTTTCGAGGTTCCCAAGTAACGCATGGGGTCACCCATATAGACAGGTTCAACTTTGATGACTCTCGCTCCTTGTTCGGCCATCATCATCGCCGCAAGCGAAGCCGTTATCATGGTTGAGAATTCTATGACGGTGGTCCCTTCAAGTGGTTGCATTTGCTTCATTTCCTTGAGAGGCTCTCCAGCATTTCCTGGTGCCTCACCGGCTTCAGGGTCACCGAGCGAAGCATGATCGGGTTCCAGAGTGACTTTTGCGGATGTATCCTGATTGCAGATTCCCCTTCGGGTAACGTCAATTGGCCGATGTGCTGGGTTTGAAAAGTCTGCAGGCCGCCGGTGGATTTTACGGTGAGAGGTTTTTGCCCGTCGTTCGCCATCAACAGGAAACCGGCAGGCTCCTCCGCGGCGACCTCTGCGTAAACATCGAACGTACCGGGCTTATCGATCCTTACCAGCCAGTCCACGCGGCTGCGGAAATCCGTCCACCCGTCCAGGTAGGAAGCAGAATTGCCGTCCTGCCTCAGTTCCACTTTACCCCCATACCCGGGGTTATGGATATTGGCGTCATTCACTGCCAGCACTAGGACACCATCCCCGTCCTGTCCCGGAAGTATCCGTTCCACGTCGAGTTTGCCCGTGATTTTCAGCACTATGACCGTGTCAACCTCGTCAAGTGGTTTGTCCGGGAGCTGCAATACGACACCTGCTTGTGTTTTGTCGATTTGAATCTGTTGCTGGAAGTCCGCCATAAAGTAGGCGCCGCTCACCTCGCTGCGCAGGCCGTCCACCCTGAGCAAGCCGTCCTCGGGCCAGTCAAACACGTGCAAGAACAGGTCTGTCGCATTTGGATATTCCTTCTTGGTGGCCCGCCCCCACTTCAGGCGAACAAAAGGGCTGGCGGTGGTGCCATGGATCGATGGAGAATTCACTCTCATCCATTCACCGACGTCTTTCAGCCGCTCGATACTTGCCTGTGGAATCTCGCCATTGGCCATCGGACCGACATTCAACAGGTAATTGCCGCCCTTGCTGGCGACGTCGACCAGGTTCCGAATCAGCTGTTCGCTGGATTTCCATTCATCATCGTAGGACTTGTAACCCCAGGTGGTGTTCATCGTCATGCAGGCTTCCCAGTCATAATCCAGCCCGGTCGCCGGAATATGTTGCTCTGGGGTTCGCAGATCACCGTCCACACCATCTAACAAGCGGTTATTGACGATTATTCCGGGCTGGAGATCAACCAGGCCGTCAAACATGGCGGCCCGCTCCGGCGTCATGTCGATCGGCGTGTCCCACCACAGAATCGATACCTCGCCATAATTGGTAAACAGTTCCCTGACCTGGGGTACAGCGATATTGCGGATATAGTCGTCCATGCTCCCATCCTGGGCCGGGTCCCAATTCCCATCCCAGGTTGCGCCCCCAGGATGGTGCCAGTCCTGGGCCTGGGAGTAGTAAAACCCAAGCTTGATGCCGTGTTTTTGGGCGGCTTCGGCCAGGGGTTTGAGAACATCTTTGCCATACGGCGTCGCCTCCACGATATCCCAGTCACTGACCGCGGTATCGAACAGGGCAAAACCGTCATGGTGCTTGGCCGTGATGACGATGTACTTCATGCCAGCGTCCTTGGCCATGCGCACCCAGGCTTCGGGGTCGTACTTCGCCGGGTTGAATTGCTTTGCATACTGCTGATACTCCGCTACCGGGATCTGTGCATAGTGCATGATCCATTCGCCGATATTCGGTATCTGCTCGCCCTTGTAAGTCCCCGCCGGCACGGCGTAGACACCCCAGTGGATAAACAACCCGAACCGGGCTTCACGCCACCAGGCCATGCGCGCATCACGTTGCTGCACGGTCTCGTCGTCGTAGGGGGCCTTGAAGGTCACTTCTGCCGCAAAACCCACACCACTGCATCCCAATATCAGCAGTAGATTAAGGATGTTTTTACCAAAGACATTGAATCGGCGGGTTTTCTTGGTCATCGTGGAATACCTTTGCTGGTCACCGGAATCCTAGCCTCCTAATCTTTTTTATAGCGATTTGCCAGCATTGCGAATTCTGAAATCTCCGTCCACTTTGAAACGGTGTTCATGTAGTCAAGAAAAGACTGATAGATGGTTTTAAACTTTTCATCCCGAGCTGAAATCTCTGCAATAATCTCATCAGATGCTTGCTTGAGAGCAGTCATGACGTCGTCTGGGAAAGGCAATATTTTTACATCGTCCATTTGTTCAATTTCAGTTAAAGCAAATGCATTGCGAGCCATAAACTCTGCCAACATTTGATCGTTGGTTGCACTCGCTGCAATCTCCACAATGGCTTGCAAATCTGCTGGAAGAGAATTAAATGCTTCTTTGTTGACCATACATTCAAGTGCCGGACCGGTTTCATGCCACCCTGGATAATAATAATATTTTGCAGCTTTATGAAACCCGAATGTGAGGTCGTTATAAGGACCAATCCATTCAGCAGCATCAACTGTTCCGGTTTGTAGAGCGGTAAATATTTCACCCCCAGGCAAACTAACCGGTGTGCCTCCTGCACGTCTTAAAATTTCACCTCCAAGACCGGGTATTCTCATTTTCAGACCCTGTAGATCTGCGGCAGACTTTATTTCTTTCTTAAACCAGCCCCCCATTTGACAGCCACTGTTGCCAGCTGGAAACGGATGCAGGTTAAATGGCTCGTATAGATCTCGATACAATTCCAGTCCCCCGCCATAGTAAAACCAGCCATTGAGCTCCATCGCATTGAGGCCAAAAGGCAGTGCGGTAAAAATTTGGCTGGCGGCGCTTTTACCTCGCCAGTAATAGGCGGCGCCATGTCCCATTTCAGCGCCGCCTCCGGAAACATAATCAAAAACCTCAAAAGGAGGCACCAACTCACCGCCTCCAAAAACTTTTATCTTGAGTCTTCCCGAAGAAGCTTTCTCAATGCTTTTTGCCATTCTCATAGCCCCGGTCCCAAGGCCTGGGAAATTGGGTGGCCAGGTGGTAACCATTTTCCATTTAAATGTTTCTTGGTTGGCGGCTTTTGTCTTGGTGGGGGCAGCCAGTCCCAGTGCGCCGGCCCCAAGAATTAAATCTCTTCTTTTCATTCACGGCTCCTTGCTATCAATTTTAAAAGGATAACTTAAATCGGTGAATAAATGATACCCATCAAAACTTATGGTGTATAAATACAAGGTTATGATTGCTTTGATTCAAAGAGTGAGTGAAGCCTCTGTTTCCGTAAAAGGAAAAACTGTTGTCTCCATTGGCAAGGGATTGTTGGTGTTACTCGGCATGGAAAAAAATGATTCCACTCAAGAAGCAGACCGGATTGCTGAAAAATTGTTGCGATGCAGAGTTTTTGAAGACGACAACGGTCGCTTAAACCTTGATGTATCAGCCATCAATGGCGAGGTGTTGGTTGTGCCCAACTTTACCCTTGCTGCAGACACCAAAAAAGGAAACCGTCCGGGTTTCTCAACTGCCTTGGAAGCAAACAAAGCAGAACCGCTGTTTGACTATTTGATTCAACAACTTGAGCGAAGTCACCCGCTGATAAAACAAGGTATTTTTGGCGCAAATATGCAAGTAAAATTGGTCAATGATGGGCCGGTAACTATTTCGTTAAAAGCCCACAATCCGTGATATGATTGTGTTTGAAACTAGCCTAGGAAGAACCAAGAGGTAAAAATGGGAGCAAGCGGTATAAGTGTTTGGCAACTTCTGATTGTCCTTTTAATTGTTATCTTGATATTCGGAACCAAACGGATGAAAAATATTGGGGGCGATTTAGGGGGTGCGATCAAAAGCTTTCGCAAAGGCATGACTGAAGCAGATAAAGCTGGTGATGAGCTTTCTGAAATTGAGCAAGAATTCACAGACACGTCTTCTGAAGATGCCTCAGAAGAGTCAACCAACACCAAAGACCAAGACAACTCTTAGGCCACCATGTTTGATGTTGGTTTTTGGGAGATGCTGCTTTTATTGG
>Ga0207965_1000060_pt1 | contig 26632 bp, 24 predicted proteins | sample Knorr_S23_td_O2m_FD_185609 | JGI IMG/M metagenome (GOLD analysis project Ga0207965, IMG submission 185609) | Marine microbial communities from Southern Atlantic Ocean transect - Knorr_S23_td_O2min_ad_571m_LV (SPAdes) (version 2) | ecosystem: Environmental > Aquatic > Marine > Oceanic | place...
TAAATTGGAGCTTGATCGGTGGATAAAAATTTGAACCCAAACGTCATTAACTCAATAGACCCTCCTATTGATGAGGCAAGGTCATGGCTTGCAGGACGAAAATTCTCCGAGGACAAACCTTTATTGGATTTAGCTCAAGCGGTTCCAAGTTATCCTCCAGCTGAAGAACTTACCGATTATATGGCTGAACGAGTTAAATTGTTTGCAACGGCACAATACGGTCCGGTAAGTGGAAATGCAAAACTCAAGACTGCGCTGGCAAATCATATGGTTGGGGTTTACGGAGGATCAATTCAGTCCAATAACGTCCTGATTTCAGCGGGCTGCAATCAAGCCTATTGTCTGGCCACAATGGCATTGGCAGAAGCAGGAGATGAAATCATTCTTCCTGTTCCTTACTACTTCAATCATCAAATGTGGCTGGAAGTATTGGGTATTAAAGCGGTTCATCTTGGCTGCAATATGTCCCAGGGAGGACTGCCTGAAATTGATGAAGCACGAAGACTGATTGGCAAAAAAACCAAAGCGATTGTTCTGGTTACTCCAAACAACCCCACTGGAGCTACTTACCCACCGGATTTACTCCAAGGATTCTTTAAACTGTGCCAGAAACATGGCATCAAGCTCATTATTGATGAAACTTACAAAGACTTCCTAACCGAGCAACCGCCCCATCAATTGTTTGAAATATCAGACTGGGAAGAGACTCTGATTCAAGTTTATAGTTTTTCAAAATGTTTTAGTCTAACTGGATACCGTGTAGGCTCTGTAATCGCTGGCGAGAACGTGATTGAATCGGCAACGAAAATCATGGATTCGGTTGCAATTTGTGCGCCCAGGATTGCACAAGATGCAGCATTGTACGGCTTGGAACATTTAACTTCATGGGTTGCTGAGAAGCGCAATATGTTGAAGAAAAGAAGGGAGCTCTTCAACAAACTGTTTAGAGTAAATAATCTCGGTTTTAAGATAATTTCATCCGGTGCTTATTTTGCTTATGTACAACATCAATACGACAACAAAAATGCCTACCAAGTAGCCCAAAATTTACTCGATAAGGAAAATATTCTGTCCTTACCAGGTACTTTTTTTGGCCCGAACCAAGAACGCTTTCTGAGATTTGCTTACGCGAACATAACCCGGAAAGAAATAACAGATGTCATTGATCGATTAAATGTGAGTTTCAATAAACCATAAAATGCATGTTGACCTTATCCTAGATTCGAGATTAAACGCCTCCGAAATAACTGAACTGGGGTTGTTGGCAGAAAAATATGGAGTGCACACAATCTGGGTTGCTAGTTATTTGGATTCACGTGAACCTTTTGTCAATCTTTCCCAGTTGGCTAGTCAATCAAGTCAAATAAATTTAGGGCCTGTCGCCTTAAACCCTTTTGATACGCACCCGATTCGCATTGCAGCTGGTTTATTAACTCTCAACGAGCTTTCCAATGGCAGAGCAAGTATTGTTATTGGCGGCGGTGGAGAAGCGTTGCAATCGCTCAACCTAAAAACAGTAAAAAGAGTGAGAGCGGTTCGGGAATGTATAGAAATATTGAAATCCATCTCCCCATCGCATGCTTTGAACTACGACGGTGAAATATTTCAAGTAAACAACTATCACCCTTTCTGGGCAACTCAAAGCATGCCCAGGGTTTATGTCGCAGCCAACAAACCTCAAATGCTTAAGATGTCGTCTCGACTTTCCGATGGAATCATGATGAGTGATTTGCCTGCACTGCTGATAAAAAGAACGGTTGAAGAGGTTTCTGCGCATCTAGGGGCTTTTGGTCGGGATCTTGATGACTTCCGGTTTAATAATTTCATGGCATGGGCACTCTACGATGATAAGGAAGAAGCCATTAAAGAAGCCAAACAGTGGCTAGGTTACCGTGGTTTATTTAGGCGATGGGTAATTACCACATTTATGTCGGACGCCGATTACGATCTTATTGAGGCTCACAAACAAGAAATCTATCAAATGCCAAAATTGAATACCCATTCGGTCCCTGGGGTCCCTGACGCTTTACTGGATAAACTAGTGGATCGTCTAACTTTGACGGGCCATGTCAGTGAGGTGGATCAAAAAATTGAGCATTTATTGGCATTAAAAGCAGCAGGCTTAACCGATGTTGCACTTGAATTGAGGCAAAATCCTGCAGCTTCCATCAAACTCATAGGGGAGCAAGTCATCCCAGCGCTTAAAAATTAATACCTAAAATGCTTGATTGTTTCCCCTGTTTTCCCGATTTCGGTCATTGCATTTATACCTATTTCAAGATGAGTTTGCAGCCATTTTTCAGTTACAGATCGATCTGACTGTTCTGTTTTAACTCCATCTGGGGTGACGGGCTTATCTGAAACAAGCAGCAAAGCACCTCGGGCGATTTGATTGTAATGACCAACGATAAAAACTGTGGCTGTTTCCATATCAATTGCTATTGCAGTGGTTTCTTTTAATTTGTTTTTAAAAACCTGATCGTGCTCCCACACTCTTCTATTTGTGGTGTAAATAACCCCGGTGCGATACTCCAGGTTCTTTTCTACAACTTTTTCAGAAACGAATTTGTGTAATTTAAAAGAAGGCAACGCCGGGATTTCAGGCGGGAAATAATCATTGCTTGTGCCCTCACCACGGATAGCGGCTATGGGCAGTATCAAGTGACCAATTTCAGAGGAAACTTTTAACCCGCCGCATTTTCCCAACAAAAGAACACCCTTGGGATTACGTGCAGACAACAAATCCATAATAATTGCGGCATTGGGCGAACCAATCCCAAAGTTGATTATAGTCAGTCCTGCAGAATTGGTTGCCGCTTGCATAGGTCTGCGTTGTCCTTTGATATCACAATCAAACATCTCAGCAAAACGAATGAGATAATCGCTAAAATTTGTTAGCAGGATGTGATCGCCAAATTCGTCGATTTCCATGCCTGTATATCGGGGAAGCCAATCCTTTGTGATTGAGAGGCGTTCTTTCATAGACTCCATGGTTAAGCTTCCCAGTTTACCAAGTGATTATCAAGTCAATGTTGGCTTCTGTTTAATTTCAATACAATTATACGTATCCTTAGAACATGTGAATAATTGGGAGGCAAATCGTGACTAAGCCAAATACCGTATATCAATTTGAGTGCAAGGATCATAGGGGAGATGTGAAATCTCTCTCCGATTTTACCGGTCAAGTACTGCTCATTGTCAACACAGCAAGCAAATGTGGTTTTACTCCTCAATACACTGGATTGGAAAAACTACATCAGGATTTTCACCAGCGTGGTTTTTCTGTCCTGGGATTTCCATGCAACCAATTTAGAAACCAAGAACCGGGTAGCAATGAGGAGATCCAGAATTTTTGCACTTCTCAGTTTGGAGTCACCTTCCCAGTGTTTGCTAAAATTGCTGTCAACGGCGATGCTGCAGCTCCTTTGTATCAATTTTTAACCCAACATCAACCGGGTCTGATGGGAAGTAAAAAAATAAAATGGAATTTCACTAAGTTTCTAATCAACGCAGAGGGTGAACCGATAGCTCGCTTTGGATCGTCCACAAAACCGGAGAAAATCGCAGAAAAGATTACCGAAGCTTTGCCTTAGACTTCCTGGCTAAACAACTACCATGAACTCATAAATCAAGCTGTAGCTCTGTTCTCTTCTTCTCTCTTGATGGCAGACGAACTGACATCTTCTCTGAATTCTGTTTCTGTAATACCAATGAAGCGATCCTTGAATTCTTCAGGAATAAGGAAGTCATTGAGGGTCATAAATTGGGACCCTACTTGTCTACCAAAAACCACAAACTGTATGTCGTTCTCAATAAATACATTCAATTCCAATCGCATGTCCTTTTCGCTTTCGTAGAATTTTGGATCAAATATACGTATTAGGGTATCCATACCCAGTACAAAGGTTGATTCCTTAAAGATTGCTGCTTTTTCAACAAAAGTCGGCGCATTGGTCAACACCCAATTTTGCCCCGGTCTGAACTGACTCAATGTTTTCTCAATTTCATAGTAGCTCAATAAAGCTTTCTCAACATTGCAGATTGAAATCTCAAAGGTTACTGGAACTTCAATTTTTTCTTCCGCAATCTTCTGAATAGTCAAATGGCCTTTATGAAACGGCAGAAAAGTGCCTGGGAAAATCAGTTTAGTAAGCGGCTCAGATCCGGCAACATAATCAATACGTCGGCTCTCAAGATCGTGCCAATCTTGCTCATTCATTGCATAAACTATGCACAAGACTTTGTGGCATTGTCATCTTATTTGCTGGTCTGCTGTTGTATAAATACCCTAGTATCTTGCAGTAAACTTGTCCTTGAAGGTTCATTAACGTACATCATGTGGCCACCGCCATAGTACTTATAGATAATTCTATCACTGCGAATATCGTGGCGATTTAGTGTAAATTCAGCATCAAAGAAAGGGGTTACCAGATCGTAATAGCCTGAAGCAACCAATACTTTTGAAGCAGGATTGAGACGTAAGGCGCTTGCTAGGTCACGTGCAGTATTAACGAACATGGGCTCATAACTCTTGCCATCAGGTTCGGTCCTGTATCGCCAATTTCCAGACAATTCTTCATTTGCGGGAAAAAGATATAGCCGGTCCCACTTGACCCCCAGATCATCGTGCATGTATTCCATCAATGCCGCTTTGTAAGCACTGTCAATAGCATAACCAGCAGCATCCCCAGCTGGGTCGGCATTTAAGTCATCTATTTCATCTGCAATATAACGCGCATCCAAAAGACCGATCGCAAGTCCATCTTCTCTGAGCAATTCTTTAGCAAATCGACGACCCTGTACACGCAGGTTAGCACGTTCAATATACTCAGGGCTCAATCCAGTGAAATAAGCCAATCGGTCACGAATATAAGTTCGGGTTTTATCATCAAGTGTATTTCCCTTAAACAAAGCCGGTAACAACTCATCAGTTGCAAAGGCACGTGATTGATTTAGAAATGACTCCAGATTTTTTGGTCTTGGGTTGACTTTGTTGTGGTACCAAGCTGCCGCAGACATGGTTGGTAAGTATGTTATATGGGCAATAATATTATCGCGTATGTATGGCGTTGATCCCTGAAAATCCAATGCCTGAGAAACGAAGATAATGCCATTCAAACTCATCATGAACTCACTTTCAAGAATATTGGCAACACCCGCAGCCCGTGTCGTTCCATAACTCTCTCCCAATAAAAATCGAGGAGAATTCCAGCGACCATTGTCCGTAACCCAGGTTCTAATAAATTCTGCCATTGACATGGCATCTTCTTTCAAACCCCAAAATTCCTTGCTCTCATGCTCACCAAGCGCTCTTGAAAACCCAGTACCAACTGGATCGACAAAAACCAAATCTGTTACATCCAGAATGGTCTCGGGTGCCGCAAGAACTGGGTACGGTGGTGCTCCGGAATGTTCTGCATTGCTGGGAACAGAAATCCGTTTAGGACCATAGATTCCCATATGCAGTAGGGTTGATGCTGAACCCGGACCACCATTCCATAGGAATGTGACTGGTCGGACTTCCCCAGCATCGACATTTACCTTTGTATAAGCAAATGTAAATATACTGGCTTTGGGCTCACCATCGTTGTCCCGCAGATAGGTCTCACCTGCTGAGATTCTATATTCGATTGATTTCCCACCAAACCTACCTTCGTGTTCTGTAACAAAGGATGTTGGTTCAGGAATGAATTTCTTTTCGTCTTTTTCTGTTAAATCCTCTTCGTTTGCCAATAATAAACTGGATGACATGAAGAAGATCAATAAAAAAGTGGCTTTCGTTATAATTCTCTTGGCCATAAATTTTGTTCCTCATTAACCACATAGCAAGAGTAAGGGTTACTCTGTTATTCTTTAAGTTTAAAATTTAATTGTAAAGCAAAATGATTAAATCGAGCACATTAATCACCTTCCTATTTTTTAACCAAATTGCCACAGCAGAGGACTGGTCTGCATATGTTTATCCCCCCAGTAATGAAGCCAGGTACATTGGACGATTTGAAACAAAAGAAGATTGTCAGGCCAAAGCAGAATGCTACATTGAAAAAGCTAATAAGGGATTTTTGTTGGGTATTCTTTTTGCCAAGAAAATAGAACCCGAATCCTACCAATGCACCTTAACTAAGCAACACGAGACTGAAAAAGAGTTGAAGGAGGCAAAAAAATGGACCGGTAAATTCATTTTTGGTTTGACTGATGAGAGTTGCGCCCTTTAAAGCATTTTGAATACAAATGAAGATTAAAAGAATATAGCCATGGGTCTTAAAGTCATTGGTGCTAATTTTGGACGCACTGCAACAATGTCTCTGAAACAGGGGTTGGGGATACTTGGCTTCGAAAAGTGTTATCACATGTCTGAAGTGGTGGTTCATCCTGAACACATAGAGCTTTGGCTAGAAGCCTGGCGAGGAAAAGACATTTGGAAAACAATTTTTGCAGGCTATCAAGCTGCTGTGGATTGGCCTGCCGCTGCCTTCTGGCCTCAGTTAATGCATGCTTACCCAGAAGCAAAAATAGTGCTCTCCATCCGGGATGCAGATGAGTGGTTCGAAAGCGCTAGAAATACCATTTTTCGAAGCATGGATAGCAATCTCCTTGCAAAGGATGAAGTATTAAGAACCCGGATTGAAATGCTGAAAGAGATTATTGTCGATGGCACCTTTGATGGAGACCTAATGGACAGAGATAAGTGCATTAAAATATACAAGAAAAATATTGAAAGATGCAGGTCAGAGGTTCCATCGTACAGACTGATTGAATTCGATGCTTCCCTTGGTTGGAAACCGTTGTGCCGAGGATTAGGTTGTAAAATTCCTCAGCAGCCCTACCCACATGTTAATAAAGCTGCAGAGTTTACCCATCGATGGCGCAACCAAAAGGATCCAAGTAAATAAACTCCTGGTGTTGTTGCATTTTCCTGGCCTGTCCAATCAGCTATGATTGAATTATGAGTGAAAGAAAAGATTTAAAAATCCTGCTTTTACAGATACGGGACAATCAAAATGTTCGGGTTGAAGAGCATCTGAGCTTTGCCAATTTCAGTAAGCTTGAACTGCATCAAATTGAAGTCCTGAATGTCTTTGACACGCCTTCTTTCAAACCCAATCAGATAGACAACTACGATGCATTGTATGTTGGGGGTGCAAGTGAGGCTAACGTTCTGGAGCCAGACAAATACCCCTTTGTCAAAAACTGTATCGAACTATTAAGATATGCAGCTGAAATTTCTAAACCAACATTTGCCTCATGCTTTGGTTTCCAGCTTGCTGTTTTAGCTTTTGGGGGCATTATTCTTAATAAAGACAAGGACTATGAAATGGGTACTGTTAAGATCTCTCTGACCGATAAAGCTAAATCAGATTTAATCTATCAGGGAATCCAAGATCGGTTTCCTGCTGTATCTGTTCATAGACAGTATGCATCAACAATTCCTGAACCTTTGGAAACACTCGCTTATACAGGACAATGTGTTCACAGCTTTAAATACAAAAATAAACCCTTGTGGGCCTTCCAATTTCATCCCGAAGTTGATCGAGAAACGTTGGTTAAAAGATTAACCATATTCAGCAGACATTACACTGATAACACTGAACACCTAAAAGAGGTTCTGGACTCAGCGGTAGAGACGCCCGAGTCAAACATATTATTGGGAAACTTTGTTGAAAGAGTTCTGCTCTAGAGCCTTGAGCTAATCTTGATATTGGCATAAAGTTAGTTAAAGACCTTTTGGAGAAACGATCATGAAAAGAAAAGCTTTAATCATTGCCCTTATTTTTTGTGGCTTTGGAATTTCATCAACATTTGCTGATTCACATATGGACGCTGGTAAAAAGTTTGATGGTGCCACCAGTGGATATGAAGGCAGGGAAGACCGATTGGGTCGATCCATGGCAGTAGTTCTTAAATCCTTAAACGCGACTGAACCGTATCAGCATGATATTAATGATGCTCTTGTCAAAATGATCTTGACAACTCTTCAATTTGCCAAAAACAACGACATGATTGACGAATTGATAGCCAGTGATGTGGAGGTAGTCCGACCATTGCTGAAAAAAGTAAGAAGAAATTATTTAAGAACTGGAAAACTTGACACGGTCATGGTTGGAATGATTGATCGAACTGCGTGTGCGTATCAACTGTTTGTGGAAATTGAAATGAAGGATGGGGAGAGAAGTTGGCAATCGCCTTTTGGGCTGATATTGGAACATTCTGTAAGATTGGGTCAACACGACCTAACGGAAAAAGAAGTTCATGATATCTGGATCAAAAAACGATTCCATGCCTACGCTGAGGTCATTGGAGTCGACTTATCGATCTCAGAGTGGACTGAAGATGGCAAGGTCAGCATAAAAGTTCTGGGACCAACATTGGTGGCACAAAACTAGGTCTGTAAGTCGATGCTGGAGAGTACTATTACTGATTACACCGTTTATGCCATCGGCGCACCTATTGTTCTGGCATTGATAGCGATTGAAGCTATTTTTTCCTCAAAAAACACCCTTGGTCTATACAAAACAGGTGATTCTTGGGGTACGGTCGGCCTTATTGTAGGCAACGTTGGGGTAAACATCTTGATGAAAGGATCCATATTTGGCTTCTACCTTTTCCTTTATCAATTCCGCATATTTGAGATCAATGCAATTGCCCCGCTCTGGGTGGTTGTGATTTTGACCTTGGTTTTGATTGATTTTATTTACTATTGGTTTCACCGCACCTCACACCGGGTTCGTTTTTTCTGGGCGGTCCATATGAATCACCATTCCAGTGAGGAGATGAACTTCCTGGTCTCACTGAGGCAGGCTTGGTTTAATCCTGTTTTCAGGGTCCCTTTCTTTTTTGTCATGCCTTTGATCGGCTTCGATCCAACCATTACATTGGTCGTTGGTGCTGGATCAACTTTATGGGCAGTGATCGAGCACACCCAATGCATTGGTAAATTAGGCATTTTAGAATGGGTGTTGGTAACACCTTCCGCACATCGAGTACACCACGGGACTAACCCGGAATATCTGGATAAAAATTACGGCAATTTGTTGATCATTTGGGACCGGATGTTTGGAACCTATGCCGAAGAAATAGAACCGGTAGTTTATGGTTTGATCAACAACGTAAAAACTTTCAATCCATTGAAAATTACCCTTTTTAGCTGGGTTTCATTTATCAAGGATTTCAAACAATCAGAAACTACCACCGATAAAATTAAATCTTTTTGGGGAACTCCGGAATGGAGCCCTAATTAAAAAAATATTTGGTAGAGAATCGTTTTAATAATTTAAGAGAGAAGACAACTATGAGAGATCTGAATAATATGACCGTCATGATAACAGGTGCTAGCTCAGGCTTTGGAATGGTTACTGCAAAAATGCTTGTAGAGCAAGGTGCCAATGTTGTTTTGGGTGCAAGAAGGGTTGACCGATTGCAAACTTTAAGCGAAGAACTAGGCGAAGAAAATGTTGCCTTTCAAGAAATGGATGTTGCCAACAAAGATCAAGTGCACGCTCTGGCTCAATTGGGAATAGACAAGTTTAAAAAAATTGATGCCTTGGTGAACAACGCAGGAATTATGCCTCTATCATTACTAAATGCCGGTCGCACCAATGAATGGGATGAGATGATTGACATCAATATAAAGGGAGTCTTGTACGGAATAGATGCTGTATTGCAACATATGCTGGATAAAGGTGATGGAATCATCGTCAATATATCGTCGGTCGCAGGACTTAGGGTATTTGAAGGAAGTGCGGTTTATTCGGCAACTAAATTTGCGGTTCGTGCGATCAGCGAAGGACTCAGAGCTGAGTCAGCTGGAAAAATACAAGTGACTTGTATTTACCCAGGCGCTTTTAAAACCGAGCTAGGTTTTTCTATTAAGGATACTTCGATTCTTGAAAGATTGATGAAACTAGGAATGGCTGAGATCGCGCAGCCAGCTGAACGGGTGGCAGAAACAATTATCTTTGCTTTGCAGCAAGAAAAAGGAGTTGCCTTGAATGAAATTGTGATCAGACCAACCGCTCAACCAACTTGATTGGGACTTTTGGGCTAGATAAGGGGTTAAAAAGGATACAGGACTACTCGTCGGCAACCTTAACCACCTGTTTTCCGAAATTCTTACCCGTCAATACATCTCTTAGAGCCTGAGGCGCATTTTCAAGCCCTTCGGTTACTGTTTCACGGTACTTGATCTTGCCTTCTTTAATCCAGCCTGAGAGTTCTTTGGTGGCATTTGCCCAATCATCAAACCATTCCGTCACCACAAAAAATCTGTGTTCCGGCACTGGCTTCATCGCACCAAATACATCGAAAGGGGTTTCTTCGTTCATGATATCTCGCGAGTTGTATTTAGAAATAAAACCACATATGGGAACTCTGCTGCCTGGGTTTAACAATTTGGCAACAGCCCTGGTGACCTCACCTCCTACATTCTCAAAATACACATCTATTCCATTCGGGCAGGCATTTTTGAGATCTTCCTCGAGGTTCCCGGCTTTGTAGTCCACACAGGCGTCAAGTCCAAGCTCATCAGTAACATAAGAGCACTTCGCCTCTCCTCCGGCAATGCCCACGGCTCTGCACCCAAGAATTTTTGCCACTTGACCAACAACCGTTCCCACTGCTCCAGAGGCGGCAGAAACAACGACCGTTTCTCCCTCTTTGGGTTTACCCAACCTAGTTAGACCAAAGTAAGCCGTCCTGCCTGGCATGCCAACAGTTCCTAAGTAAGTGGATAGTGGAACAATATCGGGATCGGCTTGAAAAAGCTCAGGACCATCGCCTCGAACAGCAATGTAGCTCTGCCAACCCCCATGGACACAGACGTAATCACCGGATTTAAAGTTATCTGATTTACTCTCGACCACAATCCCAACGCTTTCTCCCACCATAACATCGCCAATTTGCACAGGTCCTGTATAAGACACGGCATCATTCATGCGTCCTCGCATGTAGGGGTCGATAGAAAGATAAAGGGACTTGATTAGAATTTCTCCGTTTTTCAATTCTGGAACATCCACTTCCTCCCATTTCCAGCAGTTGTCCTCTGGCATGCCCTCTGGTCTTTTATCCAACAACCATCGTTGATTGATTCTAGTCATTTTTGTCTCCTGAATTTTGTTAGCTTCCAATCTATAAGTAGCGAAACTTATCCTCTATTTCTAAACCTTACTCCAACTTACACACTGCAACAAGTTTCGAAAAAGGAGTATTTATTGAACTTGACTACATCGAACTTGAGACACTTCAGTTGTTGGAATAACATTGAAGCATGAATAAACACATTGGTATCATTCACTCAAGATTAAAAAGGAGTATTTAGGTGAGACAATTGCATCAATACCAATCTGGCAGTTACATGTCAAAAGGGGACTTTGAAGAGATCAGAGAAATATTCCAGACCCCTTTAATCGGATCTTACAACTGGGACTATACAGCTGCGGATGATCGTATCAACAGACTTTATCAACTGGCTAAAAAAAGGCAATGGAATGTAGAGATTGATATTGATTGGTCAGAGCCTTGGAATATGCAGGAAGCTACCATGGACGACTATGTTTTTTTTCATGAACAGTTGCTCGGTTATGCGCCTTATGCTCAATTGTCCGATGAACATAAATTGGACTTCCAAAAGAAGATTGACTCATGGAATATGGCCCAGTTCCTACACGGAGAGCAAGGCGCCCTGTTGGTTGCTAGCCAACTGTGTTCCTGCGCACCTACGTACAATGCAAAATTATATGCTGCCACTCAAGCCTATGATGAAGCCCGTCATGTTGAAGCATTCAACAAATATATCCAAACAAGGCAGAGGGCGATTTACCCGGTAACGAATGAATTAAAAGAGCTGCTGGATAAAATTCTAACGGATGAACGATGGGACCTTAAATTCATAGGCATGCAACTGATTATAGAAGGATTGGCACTTGGTGCATTTAAGACCGTTGCAGAAACCCACCCTGATCCTCTGCTTCGCAAGCTGATTGACTACATAATCAAAGATGAAGCACGGCACGTTACCTTTGGTGTGAATTATTTAGAAGATTATGTAAAAAATCTATCACAAGAAGAAGTTGAGGAACGGGCACAATTTGCCTATGAGGCTTGCGCTGTGATGAGAAACAGGCTGTTTGCAACTGTTGTCTATGAAGAGTTTGGTTGGGATGTAGAAGAGACCGTTAATTACGTTAGAAATGTTGAATTTAGAGAACAGTTTCAGACATTTCTGTTTCAAAGAATTATTCCAAATTTGAAGAAAGTAGGAATGCTAACCGATGCGGTGAGACCCAAGTTTGAAGAGCTTGGTGTCTTGCAATTCGAAAACTCTCCAGACGATAAAGACGACATTGACTGGGCAGAAATCTAGATTAAGGATTAATGAAAATACAGACCAAAGCTAGAATTGCAGTAACTTTTTTAAATTTTTATTTGAAAACTGGAAGGAAGATATTGAAATTTTTTAAGTTCAGATCTAAAAAAAGATGAATCAATAAAAATGAAAAAACTTACCTTAATTTTAGGACTAGTATTCTGCTCTTATTCCTGGGCAGAAGTTGAACTTATAGATGTTTCGGTATTAAAAAAACGAATAGAAAATCCTGGCTACAGCTTAATTCTTCTTGATGTCAGAACAGTTAGTGAATATCAATCAGGACACATCAAAGATTCAATTAATATCCCTCACGATCAGTTGATTCAGAACATTGATGTTCTAGATCAATACAGAAATCAACCAATAGTAGTTTTCTGCAGAAGCGGAAGAAGGGCTCAATTAGTGATTGATACCCTAATTCAAAATAAATTTGATCAGATTGTAGATTTAGAAGGAGACATGCTGGCATGGAAAACATCTGGGTTCCCAGTTGTTCATTAACTCTGGTTCTAAAGTTATTTGGCTAAATTGAGTTCCTAATTGCTTCCAAAATTGCCAGAGCTTCAGTAGCTCCGACTCCAGGGGAGCCACCGTCAGCATTAGGCCAAGATGAATACATGGCAATCACCATACCCGTTGAAGGCGATACGTAAATGAATTGCCCATGTACTCCCCTTGCAAGCACAGTACCCTGTCCGTCCCCCAAACCCCAAACAAATGAACGGTAATAAGGATCGATGCTTTCAGTGCTTAGATGCGGCAATGTGGCATCACCCTTTTGATCTAAAATATCATCTATCCATAACTCAGGAATTACCTGACGGTTGCCAACTTTACCGCGATTGATTATAAGTTGACCAATACGGGCAGTATCCCTGAGGGTTGCAAACATTCCACCGCTTGCAAGGGTAAACCCAGATACATCGACGGTAATACCTGCACTTTGCTCAGCACCAATTGGCTTCCAAACACGTTCGGAAACAAGATCTGCGAACCGTTGGCCTGTTGCAGCTTCCAGAACCCATGCCATTACATCCGTTGTACCTGATTTGTAAACAAACTTACCCTGCCGGCTCTTATCAATGCCTACAGTCGGTAAAAACTTATAGTTGCCGATCACATCAGTGTCGATGCACATGGAACCTGTGAGCAGGCCATCCGCACAATCTTGTCTGCGAACCGTACTCTCAGGCGAGTCATAATCTTCAACCCAATCGGAAGAGTCTCGCATGTCCAACATGTCTCGCAATGTATCCTGCCCCCAACCGCTTTTTGCCAGTTCCGGGACATAGTCTGCAACCGTTTTAGTAAGATCAATCAACCCATCAGCCGCAACGCTTGCTGCGGTTAACCCTGTCACTGTTTTACTCACAGACCACATCAAGTGGGTGCGTTCTGGTGTCAATGTCCCATCATAGAGCTCTGCTACAGCCACGCCATTTTTTATAACCAGAATCCCATCCACATATTGGCTTTTCATAGCATCAGAGAGTTGAACTGTCTTACCACCCAAGTTGATACTCAAGTCGTCTTTGGCATCAAGGAGTCCAGGGATTGGTTGAACCAAATTATTATCATTTGCAATATTTTTGGTTGGTAGTATTTCGCGAATATGAGTGTATGCCCAACGATTGAGAGGACCAAATTGCCAGGTTTCGCCAGTAATTCCATCCGGTCGATTATCTGTAACAGCGGAAGCATTAATACTTCCTAGTATTGCCAACGACACAACCAACACAACAGATCTCACCAACATCTCCTTATAATTTAACTAATCGATATTAATTATAGTGCTAGGACTCTTTTTGAAACACTTAATTTCTAATCTTGGTTTATTTGAGATTAAATAGTTTTCCATTGATAATGATAATCTGATAAAAAAATAAAAGTTACCATGACAGAAAAAGAAAGGAAAAAATGGGAAAGAAAAGGTCCTCCCAAGAAATTAATGAGATGTATAACCAGTCTACAAGCCTTTCTCTATAAGACTTCCAAAGGGAAACTTTGGAGTACCGTCAAAGACTGTGATATCTGTGTTGTACATATGAGAGGGGCAAAAACAGGAAAGAAAAGGGTGGTTCCCTTAATGCATGTTCCCTACGAGCAAGGTGTTGTTTTGGTTGCCTCATTGGGTGGAGCGGACGTTCATCCAACGTGGTATTGGAATCTGAAAAAGAACCCAGAGATAGAAGTTTTTGTGGGCTCAGACAAACTCAAGCTAAAAGCTGAACAGGTGGAAGACCAAATGAAATCTGATCTTTGGCCTCTAATTTGCTCATGCTATCCAGACTTCGAAAATTATCAGCAGAGCACACAAAGGAATATACCAGTCTTTAACTGCCAACCACTGTAGGTCACATTTAAACTTTATAATCAAGCCGTTTAGCATGAAGTATGGGTTCGGTATAACCATTTGGTTGATTTCTTCCCTCTGTTGCAAGATCGCAGGCAGCAGAAAAGGCAATACCAGCAAAGTCTGGAGCCATATTAATATAATTAGCATCCTGAGCATTTTGTTCGTCCACAATGATAGCCATTCGCTTCATGGTTTCTATAACTTGGTCCTTTGAGCACAAACCGTGATGCAACCAATTAGAAATATGTTGTGAAGATATTCTACAGGTTGCTCTATCTTCCATGAGACCGACATGGTTTATATCCGGAACCTTAGAACAACCAATACCATGATTGATCCATCGAACAACATAGCCCAAAATGCCTTGGGCATTATTATCGAGCTCTGCTTGAATTTCTTCAGCAGACAAACTCCCTGGATCTTCAAGAACAGGAATGGTCAAAATATCATCTATACTTGCTTTAGTTCTTGTAGCTAACTTGGTTTGTTGGTCGCTAACAAGAATTTGATGATAATGCATTGCGTGTATAGATGCCGCAGTTGGTGAGGGCACCCAGGCACAATTTGCCCCTGCTTTGGGGTGCATGGCTTTGGTGTTATACATACCCAACATTTCATCGGGCATTGTCCACATACCCTTTCCAATTTGAGCCTTGCCTTTAAATCCTGCCTCTAAACCGCAATCAACGTTCCAGTCCTCATATGCTGAAATCCATTTTTTCTGCTTGATGTCTTCTTTTCGAATCATCGGACCCATCTCCATACTGGTATGTATTTCATCGCCTGTTCTGTCAAGGAAACCCGTATTAATAAAGACAACTCTATCTTGTGCAACTCTTATACATTCCTTTAAATTAACAGTGGTTCTTCTTTCTTCATCCATGATTCCAACTTTTACCGTTAGAGGCTCTAAAGCCAATGCCTTTTCAACAGCTAGAAAGAGATCGCAGGTAAATTGAACTTCTTCAGGGCCATGCATTTTAGGCTTTACAATATATATACTTCCAGTTTTAGAGTTTTTTAAAGGGCTGTTGCCAATAAGATCATGTTTAGCAATACAAATTGTAAACATTGCATCAAGGATACCTTCAGGCACTTCATCACCGTTTGCATCAAGAACAGCAGGATTGGTCATTAAATGACCTACGTTTCTAACCAGCATTAAGCTTCTTCCAGGTAAGGTAAATGATGCTCCATCAATTGATTGGTAAGTTCTGTCGTCACTAAGCTCTCTTGTCATAACCTCCCCGTTTTTTTCAAAGGTTGCCGTTAGATTTCTCTTCATCAAACCCAGCCAATTTCTATACACAACTGTTTTATCTGGTCCATCCACAGCTGCCACGGAGTCTTCGCAATCTTGAATAGTGGTTACAGCTGACTCGATTAAAATATCTTTAATGCCTGCCGTATCCGCTTGGCCAACTGGATGGTTTTTATCTATTTGAATTTCAAAATGCAGGTTATTGTTTTTAAACAATAAACCGAAAGCGTCATGGCCATTGTTAATATAACCAATATATTGATTGGATCGTGCTAACTGTGTTTTAGAATCGTCATTCAATAACATTGATAAGCTGTGGTCTTCAAATATGAACTCTCTGACGTTAGCAAAAGACCCGAATGATAAAGGAATTGTTGCATCTAAAAATTCCCTAACAAATGCTATAACTTTTTCTCCTCTGACTGGATTGTAAGAACCGGCTTTAGTTGCACCATCATCTTCTGAAATAATATCAGCTCCATAGAGTGCATCGTATAAACTTCCCCATCTAGCATTTGTAGCATTAAGAGCAAATCTTGCATTCATTACCGGCACCACCAACTGGGGACCAGCTATTGTTTTGATTTCAGGATCAACATTAGCTGTTGATATTTGAATGTCTCCTTTATCTTCGACTAAATACCCAATTTCTTTTAAAAAATCTTTGTATTCAGTATGGTTGTGAGTCGTCCCTCTTCTTTCTATGTGCCATTTATCAATTTGAGATTGAATAATTTCTCTTTTTTCTAATAATTCTTTATTTCTAGGACCAAATTCATTAAGGATTGCCTCAAAAGAAGACCAAAAATATTCTGCACTCATATCAAGGCCTTCAAGAACCTCGTTAGTCAAAAAATTCTTAAGATCATCAGATATATGTAACATAATTTTAAAGGCCTTTGAGATGTTATGGGGCTCGATATTGAGACTAGTTTATCAATTAAAATTTGATGCCGGAAGCAAGAATCGAACTTGCGACCTACTGATTACGAATCAGTTGCTCTACCAGCTGAGCTATTCCGGCGTTTCCAAATATCTTAGACAATATTTTTATACAGATAAATTTCCTTCTTTTCTATTGTACTGCTTAAAATTCTATGTAACATGTCAATCAACTATCTATTCTAAATAGAAAAGAAATAAAGAATAACGCCGAAATGTCTAGTTCTGAAAATTTCCTGGATTCAGTTAACAAGATGTTTGATCAGTCTGCTGCTCTCCTCAATTTATCCACTGGCTTGGCTGAGAAAATAAAGGTTGCCAATTCCACTTACACAGTTCGATTTGGCGTACGACTACGAGACAAACTTGAAACCTTTACTGGTTTCAGGTCTGTTCATTCAGAACACTGGGAACCAGTAAAAGGTGGCATTCGCTACTCTCCACATGCTTCACAAATGGAGGTTGAAGCACTTGCAGCATTGATGTCCTATAAATGTTCATTGATGGACTTACCTTTTGGCGGCTCTAAAGGTGCCCTGATTGTGGATCCCAAAAAATGGAGCAAAAAGGAATTACAAAGAATTACACGGCGATTCACTCAAGAGTTGGCGAAGAGAGACTTAATCCATCCCTCACAAAATGTTCCCGGACCCGATATGGGTACCGGAGAAGATGAAATGGCATGGATCGCAGACGAATACAAGCGATTGTACCCAACTGAAATTGATGCCCTGGCTTGTGTCACAGGAAAACCCGTTCGTAAAGGTGGTATTGAAGGTCGAATAGAGGCTACAGGGAGAGGTATACAATATGTTCTCAAGGAATTCTTTGAACACCCAGAGGACTATAAAAAAGCTAAATTGGCTCCTGGTATAGAACAACAAAGAATCATAATTCAGGGTTTTGGTAATGTCGGTTATCACGCCGCTAAATTTCTTTCAGAAGATGAAGGGGCTCGGATAACGGCTGTAATTGAGCGAAAGGGTTCGGTTATCAATGACAACGGCATTGATATTGCTGCACTCAAAGAACATACGAAGGAAAAGGGAAGTTTTGAAGGCTTTGATGGGTTTAGTGCCGATAGCAATAAAATCCTTGAAAAAAAATGCGACATTTTGATCCCAGCGGCAACGGAAGGTGTCATTCACGCAAAAAATGCTGATCGAATCAATGTGAAATTGATTGTAGAAGCAGCCAATGGACCGGTCACAGCCGAAGCCGATCAATTGCTTTGCAAAAAGGGTGTTTTGATTATTCCTGATTTCTATGCCAATGCCGGAGGGGTCACTGTTTCCTATTTTGAGTGGGTAAAAAATTTGACCCACATGCGCTATGGATTGATGCAGCGGCGTGAGCAAGAAAGAAGGCAGTCTGCACTAATTAGTGGCATTGAAGAAATGACTGATAAAGATTTTCCTATCAATTTAAAAGAAATTATCATCAACGGGGCAACTGAGATTGATCTGGTTCGTTCAGGCCTCGAGGGGGTCATGCGTGATGGTTACAAGAAAATTACCAGGAAATGGCATTCAGATAATCGGATCACTGACCTCAGAACCGCGGCTATGGTCTTAGCCATCAAACGGATTGCTGATGCTTACTATTTTTTGGGTATTTAATACCTTTACTGCATTTGCCAATATTTCATTTTTTTGACTGTACTGTTTAATTTTGATTAGATGGTTGTAGTGTTTTTATACGATAAAAACACTCGAACGTTTAAACCTTAATATTAGGGGAGGATTTTATTATGTATAAGATCAAAGGTTGGATTGCAGATTTTACTGGTATCGCAGTCGCCCTTATAGCCTTAGGTGTCGTGGCAGGTGTTGTGTTTGGGGATGTACCATTTGTTGGTGCTATCCTAGGAAACGTCACTGACCTTGCTGGTACTTTGGGTGATTCTGGGGCTGTTGGTGCTCTCGTGCTTGCACTACTTGTAGGTTTGTACAACTAAGTTTGTAACCAAAAAAAGCGTTTTATTGAGTTTTAAGACTTGATAAGAACGAAAAGGGCTCTTGAAAAAGAGCCCTTTTTTATTTGCTTTTAACATTCGTTAATAATAATGACTCACTCAAATTGCTCCTCCTCAGTACTTCCATGCATAGCAGTTGTGGATGAAGCACCACCGGTGATGGTTGTCTGTACCGCATCAAAATAACCGGTTCCTACGAATGCCTGGTGTTTGGTTGCCCTAAACCCATCGGGTTCATTGGCAATTTCTCGTTGTTGCATCTGTGAATAAGCATACATTCCATCTCGCAAGTACTCTTTGGACAACTCAAACATAATTAAATTAAGTGCATGCCAGCCAGCTAGGGTGACAAACTGAAATTTAAAACCCATAGCCGCTAACCTTTCACGAAATTCCCTCAATTCGATTTCACTTAAGTTTTCCTGCCAGTTAAACGATGGTGAACAATTGTAAGAAAGCAGTTTTCCAGGGAACTGTTCATGAATTTCTTTTGAGAACCGTTCGGCCTCATTTAAATCAGGGTGTGATGTTTCAAACCAGAGAATATCTGCGTAAGGTGCATAAGACAATGCCCGATCAATGGCCTGTTCAATTCCTGGCTTGGCTGAGAAAAATCCATCCTCAGTCCGTTCGCCGGTCAGAAATTTATGATCGCGCTGATCTGCATCGGATTGCAACAAATTGGCTGCATTGGCATCGGTTCTCGCAATCAATAAAGTTGGGACATTCATTACGTCAGCTGCCAGTCGAGCTGCAATCAATTTATTGATGGCATCTTGGGTTGAAACCAAAACTTTACCCCCCATGTGCCCACATTTTTTTGCCGAAGACAGCTGGTCTTCAAAATGGACTGCTGCTGCTCCGGCTTTAATCAAATGCTTGGTGAGTTCAAATGCATTAAGATTACCGCCAAATCCAGCTTCAGCATCGGCAACTATAGGCACCATCCAATCGATCGAGTGATCGTCATCCAGATGATGGATTTGATCGGTCCTCAGCAATGCATTATTGATCCTTTCCACCATTTTTGGGACTGAATCAACCGGGTATAGACTCTGATCTGGATACATTTCACCTGCGGAGTTGCCATCACCTGCCACTTGCCAACCTGAACAATAAATTGCCTTTAAACCTGCCTGAACAGACTCTACAGCTTGGTTGCCAGTAACCGCTCCCAATGCTGAGACCACAGGTTCATTGTTTAAATCATGCCAAAATCGTTCTGCCCCCATCCTGGCAAGGGTATACTCAATGGGAAAAGAGCCTCTGAGATTCACCACTTCCTCAGCTGCATAAGTTCTCACAATACCATTCCATCGATCCTCTTGGGACCACTTCTGTTTAAGTTTCTCAATATCAGTTTCTTTAGACATTTTGTTTCCTTAAATTATTCGCTTGTTAATGATTCAGTCCTGCTTGGATCAACCATATTCTCCAGCACATCCTCGCCGTAGATCATTAAATCAATCATCTCCATCTCAGAAAGTGGTCTCCTGGTCAGTGTGGTCCGGTTCCCTTTTTTGGACAAATTCTCCGGCCTATTGTTTTTGATCATGTTGCTTCCTGTATTAATAATTCTTTTATGTCTGAGTTTTGTTAAGCAATTATTTCTATGTTTTCCATTTTGTAAATTCATTGATATTTGATTTATATTGGAATTGTAAATAATTATTAGTTAAAATTTCACAATAAAAATTTCACAATGTAAATTTCACAATGTCGAATTTGTTTAGAAAAAGTCATTTTCTCGGAACGAAAATCCGGGCCATTAGAAAAAGCAATAAGCTTACTTTGGAAGACTTATCGGAACGTTGCAGTGAAGACAATCCTCAAACAGCCCCTTCGGTCTCCTACCTCAGTATGATTGAGAATGGGAAACGGCTGCCATCCGATGATGTCCTTCAACAAATTGCAAACATTTTCCAAAAAGAACCGGAATGGTTTCTCGACGAGAACCTTGATATTTCTTTTCCCACGGATCAAACAGATGAGCATAAACCCTTCGCTCTCCCCTTAGAGCCAGGGTTTCTCTACAGCAAAGAATTGTTGCAAGGCGCAATCCCAGAACTGCTAGAGCAAACCGGCATTTCAGGTAAACAATTTGCCCAACTTCTGATCCGTTCTTATCAAGAAATAAACAGAAACCGGTTTCCAGATTTGGAGAAAGCAGCTGAAGAGGTTGGCAATAAAAAATTTCCATTGGACCATAATGACCTGAAGCGCTTGTACAAAAAAAACGGATTAAAGATTAAATGGTTTAATCAAAAAACAACCGAAATTACACCGCAAGCTAGAAACAAAACCCTGCTTCGTTCTTTCTTTGAATCCCCTTCTGAAATCTATGTAAACAATGCTTTGAAAAAAGATCCAGCACGGTTGAAATACGATCTATCTGTCCACTTGGGCCATAAAATATTGCATCAGGGCGATGGCCTGAGATCTGCAATCACCTCGGGAGGCAACGAGTTCGGTGCAAAGGATCAAAATTTGGCTGCTACAGGTAATGTTCACTCACGGGATGTCCTTTCCGCCTGGCATGATTTTGAATCCAGTTTTTTTGCCGGTGCATTACTCTGTCCAAAAAAACCATTTTATCGTTTCCTGGTACGAAACAAGCATCAAATCGTCTCTGCTCAACAATTAAAACTCTCTCCTGCCCTATTGATGAGACGCGTGACCGCGGTATCCAGCTTTCCTTATTGGCATTACTTTGAAGCTTATCAACCGGGATACCTGACTGCAGTTTACCGTGGCAATGGAATACCTTTACCGTGGGGAAATATGACGATGGTATCAGACCCCTGTCCAAACTGGGCTGTGTTTCGGTTGCTGAATGAGACTTTCGTCAAAAATCCCCAATCCCAGATTTCTATTTTGAAAAATGACGACCAAACCTACCTGTATTGCTGTCACACTATTCGGGTCAAAGACTTGGCGGGAAACTTGAAATTGCTGTCCCTTGGGATTGACTTGATTCCAGCCATAAAAAACCAAGGGATTGATGGCAATGAACTGTTACAAAGCCTCGAACAGGACTGTCAAGAAAGTGGCGGCGAGGCAGAACTCAACCCCCATGTGAAAGAGGTGATCGAAAAATTAAGCCGCATCCTAAGAATTCAATGGTTGGGTGAGTCAGTTCACGTACCTGCTAGAATCATTTGTCCCAGAAGCTTGAACTGCCAGCGGAATAAGAAATGTATACCGACCCACAGTGGCCATAGAATCACTGGAATCGAGTCTATGCGGAAAGATATTTTGAGTATAGGAAATTGATTATTAGACTCAGCTCAACCTCAGCTCTTATCCTGCAGAGCAGTGCTTGTGGGAGTTGTTTCATTGGGTTAAAGTTACTTTAATGTCTGACAAGAAAAAGAAAACTGGGCCTTTCAATTCATTGCGTGAATTCATGGATGCCATTGAAGCTAGTGGCAGACTCCTCCGCATTAAAGAAATAGACCAAGACCAATACGAATACACCGCACTGATGTACAAGCTCATCGATGAATTTGGGTTCCTAGGTGCTCCTGCGGTCCTCGCTGAACGGGTAAAAATTAACGGCAAGTGGGTCGAAGGGCCAGTTATTGCTAACCAATATGGAGCTGCAGACATAGAAGCCTTGGCAGTGGGTGTTAATCTTGGCGATATAGGTGAAGACCAAGTATCAAATTACAAAGAGGCGCTCAAGAAAATGACCGCACTGTGCCCCATTGAAGGCATTAAACCTAAAGAGATACCCACTGAAGCAGCACCTTGTAAGGAAGTGATTCTTCGCGGTGATGAAATTGACCTCGAGAATTTCCCTTTTCTGCAAACCAATCCAGCCGACAACGGACAATTTATAAATACTGGCAATCTTGTGACTATTGACTCTGAAAATGGACGAAACGTTGGCACCTATCGGATGCAAATCAAAGGACCAAGAAAAATTGCTGTGAATGCTGGCAAAGGCCAGCATGGGGAAGTCTCATTATCTGGACGAGCAAAACGTGGAGAAAAAATTGCCAAAGCAGCCGTTATTTATGGAGCAGACCCTTTTGTTTTTGCCATGAGCAGCTCTAAAACAGCACGCTTAGAGCAAGATGAACTAGAAATTGCTGGGGGTTATTTGGGCCGCCCTGTTGAAGTGGTAAAATGCGAGGATTCAGATATTCTTGTGCCGGCAAATGTTGAGATGATCATAGAAGGTGAGATTCCTTTGGATGACATGGAGCCCGAAGGCCCTTTTGGTGAGTTCTTTGGTTATATGGGCGAAGCAATGGCAGAGCAATACTACATGAACATCAAAACAATCACCCATCGGAAAAATCCCATATTTGTCAATTCATTTACTGGGGTCTCCAGAGGTTTTATCACCTCTCCTGGGGAGGCTAATTCCAATTTCAATATGAGGAAACTGATCCCTAATTTAGTCGGAATACATTTACCATCTGACATGGTGGGATTCTTTTTTATGAGCATCGATAAGCAACGACCGGGTGAAGCCATTGAACACGCAGAAAAATTTGCACAATTCCTTGGCATTGCAAAAGTTTTGGTGATTGTCGACAAAGATGTCAACATTCACAACTCACTGGAAGTTATACGAGCGATAGCAGCACGCTGGCAACCTGGAACTGCCAGTAAAATTCTCAAAAATGCGGTTGGTTTGTCGACTGATCCGAGTTCCATGGGTGATCCCGATATCACTGGTTACAACAGCCACCTGTCGAGTAAAATTATTGTTGACGCAACCCGCCAGTGGCCTGAAGAAGGCGGTCCGGAAAGTTTTGCACCAATGAACAAGGATTGTCTATTGGATTCCTTCCCTGATGCGTTAAATGTTGTAGAAAAAAAATGGGGTCACATGATTACCGCACAGCGAAAAAAATACAACGACTGATGGGTTATAATTGGGTTGTGAAGAAAATAAAACTATCGCTTACCCTTCTGTTTGAGACAGTACAGAGGTAGACCAATATGATTGACACCTCTATTTACCTAAATGTATTTTTAACAATAAGCGGCTTGTTTCTAGGGTTAAATTTGCTTGGCATATGTTATTCAAAACTGATATTGGTTAACGGCATTAATCAACTTTCCTATATTCCCAAGTACAAACATAGGCCCAGTTCATTCGGAAAACACTTGCCCCTCATTTTGATGAATTTAACAATCATGTGTATCGTTTTCCCAGCGGGGCTCTACTTGATGAGTGACTGGATCATGGTCGGTTATCAAAATCTCTGGATTCTCCTTTTGCAATTGGTCGCGGTTCTACTCATTGATGATTTTTATTTCTATTGCTTTCACAGACTCCTGCACAAAAGTGATTTTCTGTTTAAAAAAATCCATAACATACACCATCGAGCTAGGAACCCTTTTCCCTCAGATTACCTTTACGAACACCCACTTGAGTGGTTGATTGGACTGTTGGGCCCATTCATCGCTTTTTTGATTTTGGGTGGGGTTTCATTTCCCACCATTGTCCTGTTTCTGATCATTAAAGTATTGCACGAACTGGATATCCACTCGGGGATAAAGTCTTCGCTGTACAGGCATCTACCGTTTGCAGGGATTAATGAATATCATGCCTTACATCATAAATATCAAGACGTTCATTTTGCTTCCGTTTTCTCTCTCTGGGATTGGGTGTTCCGGACTAATTATTTGTCTAAAACAGCAAAAAAGTAAATCTACTATACCTAAGTCAATTTGTATTTTAGCTCACAATTGGTTCTACTGTAGGTAGGTCGGTTATTGCTGCATACACTATATATATAATATATACAGAATAAACCTTTGCAAACCAGAGTGATCACCAGAATAACTGACTCAAAGTTTTTTGCTCGATGCTTGATGTATCAAGATGATTCAGAGTAATTGCACCGTGACCTGTCCGGCTTGCGAGGGTCAGAGCTCGCATGTGATGGCGACGGATTCTTGTTTGTTTTTCCTAGACTGTCCACACTGCAAATTGATGATAACCCCCAAAAAAGGAGATTGTTGTGTGTTTTGCTCTTATGGAAACGTGCCTTGTCCGCCGAGGCAAAATCAATAAGGCTTGTAAGTTTTGAACTCCTTGAAATCCTTAAAAAAAGCTAAGACAACCCATTAATTAGACCGTTGTCATCCACATCAATAAGCTCAGCTGCTGGTTTCTTGGGCAATCCAGGCATGGTAATAATATCGCCTGTCAAAACAATGATATACCCAGCCCCTGAGGCCAATCTGACGCCTCTAAGCGGGACACCAAAATTTGTTGGTCTCCCTTTAAGATTGGGGTCCGTGGACAAGGAACCTGGCGTTTTTGCCATACACACGGGTAAATGTCCGAATCCTTGATTCTCAATACTCTCAATCTCTTTTCTTAGCTGCTTATCAGCCAAAATCTCGTTTGCTCCATACATTTCTGTGGCAATTTTAGTGATTTTAGTAAGCAGTGGAAGATCATCATCGTACAATAACTCAAAATCAGTTGTTTGATTTTCACAGAGGTCAGTGACTACTTTGGCTAACTCTATAGAACCTTGACCACCATCTTGCCAATTTGTACATAGAACCACATCGACCCCTAAATAATCACACTGTTCCTTGACGATATTAATCTCTTCATCGGTGTCAAAGGAAAATCGATTGACAGCAACAACTACAGGAATATTGAAAGCATGAATATTTTCAATGTGTTTTTTCAGATTCTCTATGCCTATTCTCACGGCCTCTGGATTTGGTTGAGTAACATCTTTTTTTGCAGCTCCTCCATGGACCTTCAATGACTTAATAGTTGCAACAACCACTGCTGCGTTAGGAGAAATACCAGCTTTTCGACATTTAATATTAAAAAATTTCTCAGCACCTAAATCGGTTCCAAAACCGGCTTCGGTAATGGTGTAATCTGCCAACTTCATAGCTAATTTTGTTGCAATGATGCTATTACATCCATGAGCAATATTTGCAAACGGTCCACCGTGAACAAAAACAGGATTGCCTTCAAGCGTCTGCACTAGATTGGGCTTTATTGCATTTTTCAACAAAGCCATTAAGGCACCCGTAACTTTCAGATCAGAAACAGTAACAGGATGATTATTGAAATTGTAGGCCACAATAATTGCGTCAATATTCTTTCTAAGATCTTGAAAATCATTGGACAGACAAAAAATGGCCATAATTTCAGACGCCGCTGTGATAGAAAAACTATCTTGGCGCGGAACAGAATTCAAAGGTCCACCCAAGCCAAGTACCACCTGGCGTAGAGCGCGATCATTCACATCCAACACTCTTTGCCAAATGATTCTTCGCGGGTCAATATTTAACTCATTCCCATGATGTAAATGATTATCCAATATTGCAGCTATTAAATTATGTGCTGAAGTGATTGCGTGAAAATCACCATTGAAATGTAAATTAATATCTTCCATAGGAATCACTTGCGACATACCCCCACCTGCACCTCCTCCTTTCATCCCAAAACAAGGGCCTAATGAAGGTTCTCTCATGCAAGTAACCACACTGTGGTCAAGCAATGCCAAGGCATCAGTTAAACCAATTGTGGTCGTTGTTTTACCTTCGCCGGCTGTTGTTGGAGTCATGGCGGAAACCAAGATCAATTTTCCATTATTTTGACCTGCTATTTCACTGTCTGAGTTAATTTTTAGATTAACTTTTGCCTTATGCTTGCCATAGGTTTCAACATACTCTTCAGGAATACCGAGATTTGATGCTATATCAACGATCGGTCTAATATCTGCTTGTCTTGCT
>Ga0207965_1000062_pt1 | contig 26392 bp, 23 predicted proteins | sample Knorr_S23_td_O2m_FD_185609 | JGI IMG/M metagenome (GOLD analysis project Ga0207965, IMG submission 185609) | Marine microbial communities from Southern Atlantic Ocean transect - Knorr_S23_td_O2min_ad_571m_LV (SPAdes) (version 2) | ecosystem: Environmental > Aquatic > Marine > Oceanic | place...
GAGAACCGCAACTTAGTCGGAAACCTAACAACCTGAAGAAAACCTCTTGAATTGAACCCTCAATCAGAGTTCTTGGTTTAACGATCCTTGGCGTATACTTTCGAAGTACGGGAAACGATTTTCGGGTAACCTCATTTGTGAAGGAGAAACCCATGGGTGTGAAGCGACCTAATCGCAGGGACTTCCTCAAACGCGGCGCCGCATTAGCGGGTGGTGTTACGCTGGGCGCGGCAGAGCCTGTGATCCGCAAAGCAACAGCATCGGCACAGTCTATCGAGGAACAGTCGCAAGAAGTTCCCTCACAAGAGGTCCAGGACTGGTCGAGTGACGAACTGGTCGCCTATGGAGAGCGCTCCCAGCACGTGACGTCGGTACGGGAGCCGGTCAACGGCAGGCCATCGCCCGACGACTTCGATCTCGTCTTTCACATAGGGACTCCGCTCGAGGAGCAGGTGGGGGCGATCACACCGTCTTCACTCTTCTATTTCGGGACCACACGTGGCTCAATCGTTCCGACCATCGATCCCGCGAAGCATCGCCTCATGATCCACGGCTTGGTGGACCGTGAGCTGATCTTCACCATGGATGAGTTGAAGCGTTTTCCTTCCGTGACCCGCCTTCACTTCATCGAGTGCGCGGGGAACGGCTCGAGTCCCCGGCGCGGGAGACTCATCGAATCGCACGGGATGACCAGCTGCGCCGAATGGACCGGCGTCCTCCTGAGTACGCTCCTCGAAGAGGCGGGCGTACAAGCCGACGGGACCTGGATCGTGGCGGAAGGGGTGGAGAATGTAAGAGGGGCGTCGAGCCTTCCGATGGCGAAGGCGATGGACGACATCATCGTGGCCTACGCCATGAACGGCGAACCCCTACGCCCCCAGCAAGGCTTCCCGCTGCGGATCGTGGTTCCCGGCTTTGAGGGCATCCTCCACGTGAAGTGGCTGAGTCGAATCAAGGTGGTCGACCGGTTCTACATGACCTACAACGACTACGGGCATCTTCGTCAGGACCCCGACCAGGCCGCCCTGAGTTATCAGGTCGGACCGAAGTCGGTCATCACGTGGCCGTCCGGGGGACTCGATCTGCCCGGCGCTGGATTCTACGAGGTCAGGGGCTTGGCCTGGTCCGGTGGCGGGGTGGTCAGCAGGGTGGAAGTATCCACCGACGGTGGCGAAAACTGGATGGACGCCGACTTCCGTGGGACGCCGCAGCGCATGGCGCACACCGCGTTCAGCTTCAACTGGACTTGGGACGGATCAGAGGCAATGCTCATGTCGCGCTGCACGGACGAGCTGGGCCAAGTCCAGCCGACGCGAGCTCAGCGAAAGGGCGGCCTGGACAATTCCATTCAGCCCTGGAGAGTCCAAAGCAACGGGAGCGTTACAAATGGGCTCGCTTAAGCTTCTCCCGGTCCTGATCCTCCTCGGGCCGGCGGCCGCGCTAGCGCAGTCGCCCACGTTTGGGCTGGGAAGGACCCCGAGCGCAGATGAAGTCCTCGCCTGGGATATCTCCATAAGTCCTACGGGAATGGAGCTCCCGGCGGGGAGCGGAACCGCCGAGGAAGGCGCGCTAACCTATAGGCGGAAGTGTGCGAGATGCCACGGAGCAGACGGAACAGAGGGTCGCGCTCCTAGGTTGGTAAAATCCTCAAGGGGCTCAGATGCCAACCCTTGGTCATATGGGCGAATCCTGCCGATCCGAGCGCCATACGCGACGGCTGTATGGGATTATATCAACCGTGCCATGCCTCTCAATCGTGAAGGAACTCTCACCCACGATGAGGTCTATTCGCTGACGGCCTTTTTGCTCGAGATAAACGATGTCATCCCGGAAGGCACTGTACTCGACGCCCAGAGTCTACCGATGGTGGTGATGCCAAATCGTGATACCTGGGCTGAGCTACCGGACTGGAAGCCCGGAATGCCAAGGCTTTTGGGTTACCCCTACTGACGTACGCTTCGTAAAGCTTTCTAAGAGCCGAACTGAAATAAGTCCGAGGAGAAAGACAATGACGGCAGAATCGCAACTCGCCCTCGTACTTCTCAGCGCAGCCTTCCTCTCCGGCTGCGCTGACACCGCACCCGCCAACCAAGCCGTCGAGGCGGAAGTGCCGGAGTACTTTCTTCTGCGGCCGGAGACCGAAAGGGCCTTCGGTTACTCACACGCCGTGAAGATCGGTGACGACATCAAGATCTCTGGCGCCGTGAGTATGGACGACGCCGGAACCCCGACCGCCGTCGGCGATCTCGAGCAGCAGATGAAGAACGCTTACGCCGATTTGGACAAGGTTCTGCAGCACTACGGCTATACCTTCGACGACGTGGTTGCCGAGAACATTTTTACGACTGACATGGCGAGGTTTCTCGAGGTCTCTTCCTATCGGAACTCGATTTACACGAAGCAGTTTCCAACCGGAAGCTGGCTCGAAGTCAAAGGCCTCGCCCTACCCGGGCTTATGATCGAAATAGAGCTGGAAGCACATCGGTCCAAGTAAGGACCTAGCCTCGTCAAGCAAGTGATTCGAGTTCGACTAACAGCTCTGCTACTGCTCGGAGCATGTGCGAGCCCGACTACGCCTGAAAACGACCTGGCTGACTACCGAACACTGTGGGAAGCCCAACGCCTAACGGACTACACGTTCGACGTTGTAAGAAACTGCTTCTGCCTGGCTAGGGCCGATGTTCGGGTAACCGTTAAGGGTGGAGTCATAACCGGTGTCACCGAACTCGCATCGGAGGTAGCGCATGACCCCGAGTTCTTCAGGACAATCGATGGCCTTTTCGATCTTGTGCAGGATGCGTACGACCGAGACGCGCACGAGGTACAAGTCGACTTCGACCCCGACCGTGGGTATCCGACCCGGATTTGGATTGATTACGTTGAGATGATGATGGACGAGGAGATGGGCTTTACACTCCTGAGCGATGTCACAGCATTGGAGAGCTGACAAGAAAATGGGTAAGCTAGACTTTATTGTCTGTGTGAGTGTGAGCTTGTTGCTGTGCCTAGAAACTCCACTCGAAGCACAAATTTCAGCGGTCTCTGCCCAAGCTGCTATAGAGCAAACTCAGACCCAACCCGGTGAGGACGGACTCGGAACGCGCACGGTCACTGAACTCATGGAAGAGTTTGGAGTTCCCGGAGTCAGTATTGCAGTCATTAAGGATTTCAAGATCCACTGGGTGAAAGCCTATGGGGTGGCTGATGTCGAGACAGGTCAGCTCGTCGACATCGAAACGATGTTCCAAGCAGCCTCTATCAGCAAACCAGTTGCAGCGATGGGGGTACTCAGAGCAGTACAAGATGGTCTGTTCAAACTAGATGATGACATCAATGATATCCTGGATTCATGGACCCTTGACGGTAAAGAATTCACCCAGGACCAACCTGTAACACCACGCGCGCTCACCAGTCACACCTCAGGTCTTGGAGATGGTTTTGGATTCCCGGGATATGATCCGGAGCAACCGCTTCCAACCATCCTACAAATCTTAGAAGGCCACGAGCTTTCGAACGTCGGTAGAGTGTTCATGGAACGCGAGCCAATGACATTCTTCGAATATTCGGGTGGCGGCGTCACGGTTATGGAACTCGCTCTCTCCAATGTCCGTAGACGTCCATTTGTGGATGTAATGCAGGAAGGAGTGCTTGCCCCAATTGGCATGACGCGCAGCTCTTATGCTCAACCAATCTCTCCGGAACACAACAAAAATGCTGCCCGAGCACATGACAACAACGGTGAGTCCCGCGGTCCAAAGTGGCATGTATATCCTGAGCACGCAGCCGCGGGCCTCTGGACGACTCCCACTGATCTAGCCCGTATTATTATCGAAGTGCAGCGCTCTGCTCGCGGGGAGTCGAATCGTGTGCTTTCTCAGTCCATGGTTCAAGAGATGCTGAATCCGGTCGGCGTGGGTCCCTTCGCAGTCGGTTTTACTATGAGCAAGATCGGCGAAGGCTGGTACTTCAGTCATGGTGGAAGTAATTGGGGCTTCAGGGCTCTAATGCTCGCACACAAAGTGAAAGGCTATGGCCTGGTCGTTATGACCAATGCCGACCAGGGATCAACTGTGATCAACGAGATAAGCCGTCGTATTCAATACACATATAACTGGGACTCAGTAGCCTCTGCGGTAGAGCGGGGATACAGGCGCTGAATAAGGTCAAGCGCCCTTGGTTATAACGGAGAACCATTAAGTGATAAGCTTGCGAGCCGCATTCGGTAGTGCCTGGCTTCCGTTCTCGGTAGGCGTTGGTTTGCTCGTCAGTAATAGCGAACTGAGTAACTTCGGAATCGTCTTGCTCTGCTGGGGTCTTCTCCGATGGATGCTCAAAAGAAGAAGTAATAAGGAGGGGTGCCACTAAAGTTGTAGTGGCTCGCTACGCACCCCACACCGCGGGAAGCCGGTCGAATAGCCAGAGCATTGCAAGCCCGCCCAAGGCGTAGCCAAGTGCAGGCTCGAACCGAGGAACACGAAAACGCAGGGTTTCTCCCACCATCCTATTCAGTAAGACAAGCAGAACGACGAACCCGAGCTGGCCGGCTTCCACTCCCAAGTTGAAGGTGAGGAGGGCGAGCGGGACGTCCGCGCTACGCAACCCAATCTCCCCTAGGGCTCCCGCGAAACCGAGCCCGTGCAACAATCCAAAGACGAAAGCTACCAGCCAAGGTCGCCGGTGTACGAGATGCGTATGGCCGCTGTACCCAACGACAATCTCTCGGGCCAAAAGCACGATGGACAGCGCGATGGCAGCTTCCACCGGGGCCCGGTCTAGCGTGACTACCCCCATGACGGCAGCTGCCAGGGTGATACTATGCGCAATGGTGAAGGCCGTGATGGTCTTCACTAGAGGTCCCGCCCCCCGAACCAATAGTAGGAGTCCAAGGACGAAGAGCAGGTGGTCGATTCCGAGCAGGATGTGCTCGGTCCCGAGTGCAAAGTACCGCTCTGCGAGGCGGAATCCGGATCCTGCACCCGCGAGAAGATCTCCCAATTGAACCGGTACTGTATTGCCTTTCCCTCGGAAGTACGCGGAAGCATCGGTACCGTCGCTCCAACGGGCGATCGCCACAACGCCTGCCAAATCCCAAGGGAGGGTGATGACATCGTCGAACATAAGCTCGTCGTCACACTGGAACCGGAATAACGCCACCGTTCCGCGCACTCCCTCCTCCGGAAGATGTCGACAGCCGGACGGCAGCACACCCGGAGAATCTCCAATAGGAGGCAGGCCGATATCGACGATGGATAGCGTGTACCGACCCTCTCCGACCTGGTCGATGAAGACACGTGCGACGGAGGTGATCCCCACGTCATGAGCTGCTGCAAAGCGAGTTGTCAGCACAAGCAGCATCGCGACCAAAGCCATGATGCCGAGTGGCGCGAAGCGCGCAAGGCGTCTCACCTCAAGGGTCCCTCGCCGATGAACTTCACTGAGTAGAGTTCGCGAAGTTCGGCGATTCGCTCCTGAAGGAGTGCTTCTTCTTTTTCGCCGATCCAGTCGTATCGGACTTGTCCCAAAATCACATCGAAAGCAGGGGGAATCACTTCATCGAAGCGATCGGTAACCCGAAACCAATGTTCGCCCAGAGTTGTCTGCTGGGGTCCAACCCATACTCCCGGCTCAGCTTCGAATACCTTTGCGGCAGTCTCCGGCCCAAAGACAAGTGAGAGGTCGTCTATGGTCACCTCTGTCAGGACGGCATGCCTGAGGCGCTCATTTTCTGCGAAACGCTCGACGTCTAGTCCGGTGCCAAGCTCGAGAGGCAGCGTCCCCGATCCACCAGCCATCACCACAACCTCATCCACAGTCACGGAAGGCCCCCGCACGTAACGCAGTTCGTTCTCTTTGTAGTAGGCCCGAAGCTCAGCTTCGGTGGGTTGAATAACCCCGCCACTCAGGATGTGGAGCATCTTCTGGGATAGGATGGACCGGATCCGTTGGTCGTCATCGAATCCGAGAATGCGAGCCTCTCGTGCCAGAATCTGCTCGTCAATATAGGCGCGTTCAGCTAGCCTGCGTTCTTCCTCACTTAGAGGAGTATCCCCCTCGATCTGCTGGATGCGCCACGCGACCTCCTGACGGTCAATCTCGATGACCTCGCGGCGGCCAGAACTGACGAATTCGGTGACGAGGAAGAAGATCACCGCGATGAGCGTGAAATGGACGACGGGCTCCCGCAATGCTCGCTGAAAAAAAAAGGGTCGCGACGTCGTATTACTCATCCCTCAATAGAGGGGCCTTCAACGCGGCCCGCTACCGTCGGCCGTCTCGTCGCGTGAGCGGGTTCAGGTAGTCCCGACCACTGAGCCCTTTCTTCTTCAACGCGACCCCCGTCAGGCACTCGTCGACGACTTTCTTGGAGTTAAGTACGCTCGTGTAACCTGCATCGAGAAGAGGAGCCAGTTCGACCAAGTCAAACCCCACCACGTTGTTCTCAGCGCAGAGACCTCGGATGAGAGGAAACACTTCTCGGGGTGTCAGCCCACCCGCTACCGGTGTACCAGTTCCCGCAGTATACGCCGGGTCCATGACATCGATGTCAAAAGAGATGTGCAGATACTGCGGCCCGTCATTCGCTTCATCGAGAACCAGATCCATAACCGCTCCCCAACCGTCACGATCGATCTCCGCCATCGTGTGGTAGCGCAGATTGTTTTCCCGCATCCACTCGAACCCGTCCGGCCCGGGCCACCCACCACGAAGGCCCACCTGAATATAATTTTCGCCAAGCACGTGTCCTTCCTCGATCAGCCGACGTATGGGGCGTCCATGGGTGATCAGGTGACCTGTGCGAGATTCTCCAGCGTCGTAGTGAGCATCGAAGTGGATGACACCAACGTTTTCCTTACCATAGACATCGGCGAGCCCGGCGACATTGGCGTATTCGATGGAGTGATCACCACCGATGATGATGGGGATCGCGCCCGTCTCCGCGATCTCCCGGACCATCCGTCGGATCGATGGCATGCTACGCTCCAGACTCAGCTTGTCGATGGGCGCGTCGCCATAGTCGACGCCCTTCAGTTCCGTCTTCCACTTCACCAGCGTCTCCATGCTGCCGCCGCCACGGCGGAGTGCACGCATTGCGGTGGGTCCTTCGCCAGCGCCTCGATATCCGCTCCCCATGTCGACCGGGGCTGCGATGAATGCCACCTCCACTTCGCCAGCGACCAGGTCCTCAGTCGTCATCGCGATAGGCAACCCGAAGAAGGTCAGTGGTCCAAAAGTCTTAATCGGTCCCGGTTCTCGGGGTGGATCCTCCGAGATGTCTCTCTCTTTCCACACCTCGAGGTTCTCGGCGTTCGGATCCAACCGAATGATCGTGTCTGCGGAAGTCGCCTCCTCCTGCTCCTCAGGTTGCTCGTCCGATGCCGCCTCCTCGGTGGCTTCCAGCAAAGCCTCTTCCGTGGACTGTGGCGGTGTCGTGCACGAGGCGACCGATAGGGCGACGAGAAGCAGAACTACCGACGACATCTGACGTGTCATAGGGGTAAATGTCCTATTCTTTGAATGCCTTCTTTCTGGTCGGATACATCGTGACCAATCATAGTTCACCGGTAGGTTCGGTGAAACCGGTTGAGACTAGAAGATCCCCTGAGTAAAACACTGTTGATAGGTGGCAACTACAGGGCGACCCAAAAAGGAGGTTAGGCCGGTGGCATTGCTACCAATAACTCTCATCCAAGCTAATCGGATACCGATGGAGTATTCCGAACAGGGATTCTCGCTCACGGAAATGGTTTTCTTGTTCTTACTGGGAGCCCTATCAGTTTGGTTGATAAGTCGCATAATCAAACGGTTTTTAAGTAAGGACTAACCTTCCAAATTGCCCGCAGCAGTTTCATCCCGAGCAGCATTCCCAAACAGCCGGGCAGATCCGAGAAATAGCGCGATAAAGAACCCATTCAGTATTAGGATCTCGGGCACAGAGCTAGCGCTGCTTTGGTGTTTCCCAATGATAAGCGCGATCACGGTGACCAACGCTTGAGCGAGCGCCGTGGCTAACAAGGCTCGTGCCATCCCATGTGGCTGCAAACGCGTAGTAATCGCCCCGATGATTCCGACAGCGAGTACCCCGAAATACATCAAATCAAAGGGGTCACCCTCAACTCCGATCACGCCAACGGCACCGATGAGCCAGACGAGGATAAATGCTGTCGCGAGCGTAAGCACAGTGGCGAATCTGTAACTATCCGTCTTCATCAGGATCGAGATCTGAAATAGATGTGATACGGGGTTGAGGTGTGCCCTACCGTCTAGTGCTTCTGTCCCTACCCAAGAAAGGAAGAAAATTTCTAGAACCACCAAGAAGACAGGCTACTGCCCAACAAGACGTATTGGGAATCATAGAAGCTATGAAATGTATTAGGAATTCATCTCTACTTTGGTCTAAGAGTGCTGCAACCAACATGAAACATGTTGCCAGAAAACCAATCCAATGAATTAGAGTTGAAGATCGTGAAACCATCTACCTCCCCCTTGGGTGGCGACGACAATCTGAGCACCTATGTTGCAAGAAGCTCTTGTCAAGAAGTCACTAGGTTTAGGTTATGGATGTCTCAAGGAACAGTAGACGAAGGGTAAGGAAATATTCAGGGAATCAGAATGACATAGTTTCCTTTGTCCAAGAAATTCTATGAACACTGACTACGTGACTCGTCGCCAGGTCCTGAAACGGTTCGGCGCACTCGGCGGTTCATCACTTGTGATCGGCGCTATGGACGCCTGGGATCTAATGGGTCCTGAGTCACCTTCTCGGCCCATATTGAGCGGTATGCAGCCAGCTACCCGGGTTATCGTACTGGGGGGCGGACTCTCAGGACTCACGGTCGGTTACGAACTCGGGAAGCTCGGCTATAACTACCAGGTTCTTGAAGCACGCGACTGGGTCGGAGGTCTCTGCTGGACCGTCCAGCGTGGCTCACAGCACACGGAAATCGGAGGCGAGACTCAAGTCTGTGATTTCGATGAAGGTCAATATTTCAATGCAGGAGCATGGCGGATCCCGAACCGTGACCAGGCGGTTCTAGGGTATTGCAAAGAGCTGGGGGTGCCCCTCGAGCTCTTCGTGAACTGGAGCGATGATAACTACTCCTATGAGGAGAACGCCGAAATTGGCCCCTTATCTGGCCAGCGCGTTCGCCTTAGGGAAGTCAAGGCGGACCTCTGGGGTTCGACGACGGAACTATTGGCCAAAGCAGCAGATCAAGGCCAAATCGACGTGGCTCTCACAGAAGAAGACCAAGAACTCCTGATTCAATTCCTAGTGAGAGCAGGATATCTCGATAACGAAGACTACGCGTATAGGCCCCCGACTTCTCGCGGATCAGAAGAACGATACGATCTAAGCGCTCTTCTGAAATCTGGATTCGGTTCCAGGGTACGGTCGCTCTATGTAGGTACTGGGGGGCCAGATCCAGTGTTTCAGCCGATCGGCGGCATGATGCAGATTCCCCTGGCCTTCCAGAGAGTGATCGGTGAACGCATCAGGCTCAGAGCTGAAGTGCAATCAGTGCATCAGACTGAGGACGCAGTGGAAGTTACATACCGCGATACGAGTACTGGGGAGGAGTACAGGGAGACTGCAGACTACTGCGTATGCTGCCTGCCCATGTCCATACTCAAAGAGATCGATGTCAATCTTTCTTCTGACATGGCAGCCGCCGTCGATCAAACCCGCCACAGCTCATCCGCGAAGATGGGATTGCAGATGAAGAGACGCTTTTGGGAAGAGGATGATGGAATTTTTGGGGGCCACCTGTGGAGTAGAAGCCTACAACTCGGTGAATTTTCGTATCCATCGAACGATTACTTTTCAGAAAAAGGTGTGCTGCTGGGTTACTATGGTGGAGGCAATCAAGCTGGTCTGTCGGAGAAGTCATTACAGGGCCGTCTTGATCATGTGCTAACGCAGGCCAGCAAGGTCCACCCACAGATGCGAGATGAATTTGAGGCCGCGTACTCTGTGTGGTGGGAGAAAGTCCCCTACAGCCTTGGAGCATACGGTAGCACTCCTCGCCTCACACTCCGTGAACAACTCAGCAAGCCCGACGGCCGCATATACTTGGGCTCAGCGGGTACCGGAACACGACCAGCTTGGCTTGAAGGTGCAATCCAGGCTGCCTGGAGAACTGTCGAAACCCTGCACGAGAGAGTCATGAGAGGTTAGTAGGTGCTCTAGGAGACAGGCTGTTCATGAGAAGCATGGCAGGGTGATGAACCCTACTTGGCGTCTTCTGCACTGAGAGGCTACCCTGCCCACGTCAAGACTGATTTCTTCACCTGCACCTGGCTGAGGGGAGTTCTTCAATATGTCTAAAAAGACCACCAATCCCTCGTCGTCGACGTCCCAGTACTCCCGCAGCTCGGCACCCCACCTCAGCCGGCGGGAACTGCTCGCCGGAGCTGGCGCCGGAGCTGCTACTCTCTTTCTCAAGCAAAACGGCCTGCAGGCTAAGGCGCCATCAAGCGCAGCTTCGACAACGCAGAGCGCAACCGTTGTGTTCTCTCATACAACCGTAGTGAACTCCGATACAGTACAGAATGACGTGGCACTTGCAGTCGAAGGCCCTAAGATCGTGGCGATCGGCCCGACCGACATGGTCCTTGATACCTACCCCCGAGCCGAGGTCTATGACGGACGGGGAAAGGCGCTATTACCAGGATTGATCAACTGTCATGCCCATATGGCTGCTGTCGTCGCGCGCGGGTTCAATGAAGACTTCGGATTCCCCAACACCGCGGGCCTGGCGATCTCACCCAATAGTCTCCTTGAGGGCGAGGAAGCCACACTGATGGTGAAGGTCGCAGCGTTGGAAGCCATAAGGACCGGAACAACCACGATCGTGGAGAACACGGGAAATATTCATCGGCACGCGGCAGCGTTGGCGGAAACGGGACTGCGCTGCGTCTTCGCGGAGTCTGTCCGCGATAGCGAGAATGTTCGTGGCCCGATGTCCCCGGAGAGGCTTGCACAGAGCGAAGCTCCCAGGTTTTCGCCCAGGCTGCGAGACGAGGGATTACAGCGCATCAATGACTTGTTCAGTACCTGGCACGGCGCAAAGCAGGGGCGCATCAGTGTTTTTCCGGCAGCCGGGCTTACCGAGACTTCATCCCCCGAGCTACTACAGGCCATCCGCGACTTCGCTGAGCAACACGACGTAGGATATACGATCCATCTGAACCAGAGCCGCGCTGAGTTCGAATTCATGATGAAATACCATGGTGTTCGTCCTGCGGCCTATCTTGATCAGCACGACTTTCTCGGCCCCCGGTTATTCGCGGCGCACGCCAGGTATGTCAACGATTCTGAGATCGCGTTGCTTGGCCAGTCCGGCACAATCATTTCGCACCAGGCTGCGATGGCCGGAAACCGAGGGATCAGCCCGCCAATCCCAGCCCTGCGAGCTGCAGGCTGCCCCATCGCACTTGGTACGGACAACAACACCAATGACGTCTTTGAGGTGATGCGCATCGCGCTTGTGACGGAGCGAATTCGGCGTAATCGCGACGGGGATGAGGTCCCTGGTCTCCAGCCTCAGCCGGAAGACATCCTCGCAGACGCAACTCAGGGCGGAGCGCGTGCTGTGCAGCAGGAGAACCTCCTCGGCACGCTCGAGGTTGGGAAGAATGCTGACCTTCTTATCCTAGATACCCAGCGGGCCCATCTCGTCCCAGCCGGTCGCATCCTGTCGGCAGTGATTCACAGTGGACACCCCGACGATATTGAGTCGGTAATGGTTGATGGACAGTTCATCATGCGCGACCGAGAGGTCCTCACAATGGACGAGGGCGACATTATCAGAGAAGCCGACGCGGTTGGGAGGAGGATCTGGAGCACGGTGTTGGAGTCCGGCCCCGTGACAGTGCCGAGACTACCACGCTAGTCCCAAGAACACAGGAAGTTTAGGGGTGCCCTACCTTCCGTACGTAAGGATAGGTATGGGCAAGACTATGGCGGATCCGTAGTATCCTTGCGAATCGGGCGCCGCTATCCACAGGAAGCAACCGCGATGGCAAGATGAGCACCGTATGAACTGCACGAAGCGGGTGCTTAGCCATTTTCGCGACCGAGCAACTTCTCCAGCTGTGTGCACGCTGAAGGACGGCTGCGCTTCGTTCGGTGATATCGGGGCGCTCTCGGCCGGAGCCCAGTCTCTCGCTTCCTCCGAAGGACTCACAGCTGGTGATACGGTCCTGGTCTTGTCACCACCCGATCCCATGTTGTACGCGACTATCCTCGGATTCCTCGGACGCGGCATCGTCGTCCTCTTCGTCGAACCGTGGCTTCCGGTCAAAGACATCGAACACGTTCTCCGGCGTGTGCAACCGAAAGCGTTCGTAGGTTCCCGTTTGGCACAACTGTGGGCTACGCGTATCGCGGCTGCCCGCCGAATTCCACGGTGGATCCATATCGGCGCTCTGAAGCGCTACACTGGCCGCAGCAACTTCGATTGTGTCGACCTGGATCCGTCATCCCCCGCAACGATCACCTTCTCTTCGGGAACCACGGGTGCGCCAAAGGGGATTGTGCGGAGTCACTCCTGTATGTCGGCGGTGCACGACGGTCTTACCGATCCCCACCGCTTTGGCCATTTCGAGGAACCCGCTTTGTGTGTGTTCCCGAATATGGCTCTCCTGCATCTCGGGACGGGGCGAGGAGCGCTCCTCGTGCCGAAGAGCTGGAGTACTCGAGTCCTTAGACGCCTTGGGCAACGAGCCGCTACGCTGAAGACGGCGAGCCTCGCTGCCGGACCGGCCTTCCTAATGCATCTACTGCGCTTCACGGATGTACACGGGGGCTTCAGTGATCTCAGAGCAATTATGATTGGCGGAGCTCAGACGGACTGTTGGACCCTCGAGCACGGCTTCGATCGGTGGCCGGAAGCGCGCTGGACCCACGTGTATGGTGGGTCCGAGGTGGAGCCTGTCGCATGTGTGGACGCTCGCGAAGCGGTCGCGAAAAGCCGGGGACGAGACCACTTTCAGGCACTCTTCGTCGGCGCCCCGGTTCCCATGGTCGACGCACGACCCGAGCCGGACGGACTTCGCGTGTCCGGTGCGAATGTCGCGAAACAACTCGACGCCCCGGAGGGAGAGGCACCGCTCGACGAGGCCGAAAGGCATTGGCACAATATGGGCGACCGGATTCTCGCCGACGACGAAGGCTGGTGGTATGCCGGGCGAGTGGCTCAACCCGAGGATGAGTTCCACCTCGAGCAACGCATCTACTCGTGCCTGAGAACGAGCGCCTGCTTCGTCAGCCGTGTGCCCAGCGGTCGTCTCGTGCTCTTCGGTGACGACGTCAATCGACGTGTGGCCGCCGCCGACCGATTCAGCTCTCTCTTCCCCGAGGTCGAAGGACTAGAGGACCTATCGATCGTCAGGGATCGACGCCACCGTGCCAGGATCGATCGAAAGCGCACGCTGGCGAAAAGCAATGTTCAAAAGACCTGATCTGATGTCGGCGAAGACCACCTCTCCGTCGGGGACGCTCTCTCGGCCTGCTGCCTGGGCCACGTTCGCTCGTGAGCGCTTTCAGATCCCCGCTGTCCTGATCTTCGGGGTGGCACAGTCTACCTCAGCTCAGTACGTCGTATCGTCTACGTTGGATTGGTTGGGACTGGCGATCTCCGTCGCAGGAATCGCTGTACTGCTGGTCGTCATGCGCATGATGGACGAGCTCAAGGACCTCGACAAGGATCGGATTGCCCACCCCGCTCGACCGTTGCCGAGAGGACTGATTTCACCTGAAGAAGTGCGATCCGGACTCTGGATCACGATCGGACTGCTGCTCGTTGCATCCGTCTTCATCGGCCTGCTATGGAACCCTGTGGCCGGCGTCCTTCTCGGTCTGAGCGTAGGATACTCGTTGCTGATGTATCGAGAGTTTTTCCTACCGGATCTCCTCGGGGCGCGGCCATTCTCATACGCGGCTACGCATCAAATCATCATCGTTCCGATCTATGCGTTTGCGACCGCCACAGCGCTGCCCGAAGCGGCTTTCACTCAGCCGGTTCTTTGGTTCGCTGCGACCGGCCTGGGAGCCTCATTTGCTCTGGAGGTGTGCCGAAAGCTCGACCCGGACGCGCACCCGGCTCTCGGGACTTACCTGTCCGTTGCGGGTCCGGGTCGTACCGCGACAGCCGTGCTCGCTGCGGTGGGATTGGCAACATACGCCGCATACCAAATAGGTGTTCACACCATCCTATGGCCCGTTGCGCTGGTTCTACTGGCAAGCCTAGGCCTGACTATCGTGCGCCCCGCGAGCTTCAAGTGGACAGCTGGATTCGCCGGCCTTTTCGTGCTCGCTCAGGTCTTCGCCCCCACTATAGGTCACTTCACGGGAGCGTTGCCATGACGCTCCAGCCTCTCGGCCCCGACTCCCCGGCTGAAGCACTAGCCACTCGTGCTGGTGGCAAAGCTGCTCAACTAGCGATCCTCGGCCGACTCGGCTGCTCCGTGCCAAGTTGGTTCTGCATTCCGGTAGAGGGCTTCGACGCCGCCTTTGCCGAGGCTCGGGAACAACTCGGTGGAACGGTAGACACCGTTCCGGATGGCGTGTCGTCGTTGCCTGTGCCGAAGAAGGTTGTGGAACTGATACCTGAGGCGCTCGCGCAATACAGTCTCAGCGACGAGTTCGTGGCAATCCGATCAAGCGGACTTGACGAAGACGGCACGGAGCACTCGTTCGCTGGACAGTTCGAATCGTACCTCTACCGGCGCGGCCCGGAGGCAATCGTGGAAGCCATCGGGCGCTGCTGGGCATCGGCCTTCTCCGAGCGCAACGTGGCTTATCGACGGGCAATCGGAAAACCCGACTCGGTACCTCGCATGGGTGTGGTCATACAACGGATGATCGCTTCAGAGTCAGCCGGCGTGGCCTTCTCACGGAACCCGCTGGCTCCCGGAGATCGTGACGCACTCATTGTGGAGAGCGTTTGGGGCCAGGGCGAAGGAATCGTAAGCGGCAAGTTGGATAGTGACCATTTCGTCGTGAACCGCAGCACGGGCGAATACAACGTTACGGTGGCAAACAAGGTGGCCGCGATCGTCCCGCACCCGGAAGGTGGCATACATCAGGTCACGCTCGACGATGTCCGGGCGCGCGAGGCATCGCTCACTTCCGACCAACTCCGTGAAATAGCGGACTTGGTCCTCCGCCTCGAGAACGAACTCGGAGTACCTCAGGACCTTGAGTGGGCCACAGCCGATGGACGACTGTTCGCGCTTCAAACGAGACCCATCACGACGCTGCCTCCCGACGCCGTGTTCGATGGGGATATCGCTGGAAGTGAGGCAGTCATCTGGGACAACTCCAACATCGTTGAGAGCTACTCGGGTGTGACGACTCCGCTGACGTTCTCTCACGTGAATCGCGCGTACCGCGAGGTCTACTTCCAGACGTGTGGGCTCCTAGGCGTGCCGGAGGGTGTGATCGCAGAGCACGAGGGCATGTTCCGCAACATGCTCGGGCTCATCCGAGGACGCATCTATTACAACTTATTGAACTGGTACCGGCTTCTTTCGCTCTTCCCCCTCCTCGGAAAGAGCGGGTCGTTCATGGAAACCATGATGGGGGTGAAGCAGTCGCTTGAAACCGACCTCCAGCCACTCTTTGACGCCGTCGTGGACGAGGCGCCCGAGTACGGTCGCTTCAAACGAGTGGGAATGATGATGCGGCTGGCAGTGCACATGCTCGGCGGAGCGCGAGCGAACGAGCTCTTCCTCGCGAGAGTGGACCGAGTCTGTAGTCCGATGGAAGCGGCTGACCTCACCAACCTTAGCCTTCCCCATCAGGTGGAGCTCTACCACCAGCTGCTCGACGAGGTACTCAAACATTGGAGAGCACCGATCGTCAACGATACCCGGTGCATGATCGCCTTCGGGATGCTCAAAAGCCTGACTGAAACATGGATCGCCGAGGCCGGAGCTGAGGACGCCGCATCCCTGCAGAACGACCTCCTGTGCGGCAGCGGAGATCTCAAGAGCACGGAGCCCATGCGCCTGCTGTTGGAGATGGCTGCAGAAATCGACGGCGATGCCGAGATCCGGAGGCGCCTGCTCGACGAGACCCCGGAAGAGTTCTGGAGAGCACTACAGGACGGGTTTGCGCCACACCTCAAGACACGCTTCGAGTCGTACATCGCCGAGTACGGCTACCGCTGCGTCGATGAGCTGAAGCTCGAGACACTCGACTACCATGATCGTCCCCACATGGTAGTGGCCAGCGTTCAGGGCTATGTACGCCACGGGGTTCCGCCGGCTGAGGAGATGGAAGAGCGGAAGCACGAGATACGCGAGGGGGCAGAGGCGATCGTCCGGGAACGACTGAGGGGTGTTCGCCGTGCCTACTACTTTGCCATACTGCGTTGGACGCGTCGGGCGGTCAGCGATCGAGAGCGCCTCCGATTCGAGCGCACGCGCACGTTCGGCGTCGTACGACAGATATTCCGAGGCGTCGGGCGGAACCTGGAAGCTCTCGGAGCGCTAGACGCCAGGGATGATGTCTTCTACCTCACCGTCGAGGAAATCATCGCCTTCACCGATGGGCGTGCGACAACTCTCGAGCTCTCGAAACTGGCCGCCGTCCGCCAACGTGAGTACGAGGAGTATCGTGGTTCCGGTGCCCCACCGAACCGCTTCCTCACGCGAGGTACGGTTGGGGCGGCTCTCAGACATCCTAGCCTCCTCCAAAGCCTCGACTTGCTAAAGGACCTCGGATCCGACGACCCGAACGTCTTGCGCGGTATATCGTGCTGCCCAGGCGTCGTGGAGGGGCCCGTACGAGTCGCACACAGCTTTGAGGACACGGAAGGGCTGGACGGGGAGATTCTCGTCACCGAGCGGACCGACCCGGGCTGGGTACCCGTTTTCCCGGCATGCTCAGGCCTGATCATCGAGCGAGGCAGCTTGTTGTCTCACTCGGCAGTGGTCGCTCGCGAGCTCGGTATACCTACCGTGGTCGGTGTGGAGGGTGACCCACTCAAGAAGCTGGAGAATGGCCAGAGGGTCCACCTCGATGCGGGTAAGGGCGAGGTGAGGATCCTATGAATCTCTCTCTGAGCCGTTGCTATTCCACGGAGGCAGATCCAGCACCCGCCGACTTCATCGACCGATTTGAGTCGGTCGGCACCGAGCTCCAAGCCCATCGCCCGCAAGGTGCTGTCCAGTCCTCCAGCTATCTCTCCCTGGTGCTGAGTGTCGGACTCAGTCGACCGGCAGCACTGTTCGTCGTTGAGGGACCCGATGGAGCCCTAGCACGGGCAGGTGCCTTCCAAGGATCAGTGAAGACACGCTCCGGCGTAATCGGGCTGTACGAGACGGTGCCTGATCCCGAGGGTCGTCACGCGGCGCAGTTGCTCATCGAGGCTGCCATAGAATGGGCCGTGGCTCACGATCTCGAAGAGCTCTTCGCCCCAGTCGATGTTAACACCTGGTTCAAGTACCGAATCATGTTGCCCCCCGAGGCAGGAGCTTCCGGGCCAGATCCATTCAGTTGGGAGCCCACGGCTCCGCTGGAGCATCAACGTCACTTCCTAAATCAAGGTTTCGAGGTAGCGGCCTCGTTCGAAACTGTCGGATTACATATCCCCGATACCGGGGAGTACACTTTCGGTGACCTACTCACACGGACGCAATCAGGTTATGACACCGCGGTCGCGTCGGGACTTAGAATCGACCGGCTCACATCAGAGAACGTGCAGGCGGTGTTGCCCGAGTTACATGCGCTTTGCGCGGACGCGTTCGCGGATAATCTCCTCTTTGAGCCAATCCCACTCCAGACATTCCACGCGCTCTACGGCAACGCGCTAACTACGATGCCCGGACACTTCACGTTTCTCGCACGGAACCAAGAGGGCCACCTCGTCGGCTTCTTATTTACGTTCCCAGATCGCGGCTGGCTTGTCATGAAAACGATCGCCGTCGCACCGGACCTGAGGGGCAAAAGGCTCGGGACGGCACTCACGCATGCCGTGTATCGCGAGGCCGGCCAGGCAGGCTTCCGTCGCTTTATCACCGCACTCGTCCGTGAGGACAACGTGAGCCGATTAATGTTGGACCCACAAAAGATGCCAGGCGTCGAGACATGGACTCGGCGATACGAGCTACTGCGTCGGCGCATACCATCCCGAGCGTCACAGTCATGAGAGGATATCTCCCCAACCCCCAACCCCTATAGACCATGCCTATCCCATATAACCTCGCTGCAGAGATCGCGCGCCGCCTGAGCAAGGGCGCAGACGTCGCAGACCTCAAGGAGGCACTCGCACCGACCTTCCAGGATGAGCGGCCGGTCCCGCCGCCGGTGCCTGCACGAGGTGAGACCACCGATGACGCGGTACGGAAGCGGGTTCAGTTCCTTGAGGAGTTCGCCGGACCCCTACCACATCTGACAGGCAAAGCTCCACAACCAGGCGCGGAGGAACTGGCAGGCAACATCGAGAACTTAATCGGGATGACGTGCATCCCCACGGGCATTGTGGGTCCCTTGCGCATCAACGGCCTACATGCGCATGGGGATTTCTATGTCCCATTGGCGACGTCGGAAGGGGCATTGGTCGCTAGCTACTCTCGTGGGGCAAAAGTCCTGACGCTCGCCGGCGGAGCCGCATGCCTGACCACAATCGAGCAAGTCCAGCGAGCCCCCGGCTTCGCGTTCGACACGATGGCCGAAGCAATTCAGTTCGCGGCTTGGGTAGTAGGGGAGTTTGACCAAATACGTGATGTTGCCGGGAGTCGCACCCAACACGGTCGGCTGGTAAACATGCGTGTGCAGCCGCAGGCGAACTTCGTCTACCTGATTCTGGACTTCTATCCTGGCGACGCGGCCGGGCAGAACATGGTGACCTTCGCGGCAGCGGCAGTGTGTGAAGATCTCCTCCAACGCACACCCGTGACGCCACGGCACTGGATCGTCGAGTCGAACATGTCAGGCGACAAGAAGGGTACCTCGCTCAGCTTTTTCGATACCCGCGGCCGACACACTACGGCCGAGGTGACGCTTCCTCGCTCACTAGTAGAGGAGCGCCTCAGGACCACACCAGAACGGATTGGGGAGGTCTGGCGCATGAGTGTAATCGGAGGTATTCAGACAGGTTCGATCGGCGTGAGTGGCCATGTAGCGAATGCGGTTGCCGCGCTATTCCTAGCGTGTGGACAGGACGTCGCTTGTGTGAGCGAGGCCAGTACGGCGTTGCACCGCATGGAAGTAACTGAAGCAGGTGATCTCTATGCCTGCGTGACCCTTCCCAACCTGATCCTCGGCACGGTGGGTGGTGGTACTCGTCTGCCGACGGCGACCGAGTCACTCCGAATTCTCGGCTGCTTAGGGGATGACCGTGCGGCGAAGCTTGCTGAAATCACAGCCGGACTCGCGTTGGCGGGAGAAATTTCGATCATCGCCGCGATGTGCACGGGGGAGTTCGCTCAGGCTCACGAGGCCTTGGGACGCCCGAAGCAGAACGCGCGGTGAAAAAGATCCGACGATGAAGAAGGCGCCTAGGGTACAGTCTGATCGGCCCATCGGGGAGCGAGCGGCCTTCGATGCCATTCGCTACGGCAGTGTTTGGGAAGACGCCGACGTGTTGTGCGAGGCTCTCGCCCCTATCGCGAAAGGTGGACGCCTACTCACCATCGCCTCTTCTGGAGACAATGCCCTGGCCCTACTCACACTTGACCCCGCCGAAGTCGTCGCAGTCGACCTGAGTCCGGCACAGTTAGCCTGCGTCATGATCCGCGTGGCCGCGTTCACTGAACTCGATGACAAGGCCCTCCTGCCCTTCCTTGGTGTGACTCCTTCCACGACCCGAGACGAAACGTATCAGCGCCTTAGGACCGTAATGCCTGATGATGCATGCGCGTTCTGGGACGCACACCTCGACCTGGTGCGAGAGGGGGTAATTCACGCCGGAAAGTTCGAGGCGTACTTCTCCACGTTCCGCCGAAAAATCCTGCCACTGATACATCCCAAGCGCCGGATTGAAGGCCTACTTGAGTCCCGCTCCCCGGAGGAGAGAAGACGCTTCTATAGCGAAGTCTGGGACACTTGGCGCTGGCGGCTCCTTATCCGACTCTTCTTCAGTCGAGCGGTCATGGGTCGCATGGGTCGTGATCCGGCGTTCTTCGAGCACGTCGACGGCCCTGTGGCCACGAGGATTCTCTCTCGCACACAATACGCGTTCAGTGAGTTACCCACAGACACCAATCCATACCTCGCATACATCATGACGGGGAACTACAGGGCAGGAGCGCTTCCACGTTACTTGCGCCCCGAGTTCCGGGGGGTTGTCCGTGAACGACTCTCCCGCATTCGTGTCGTGCTCGGTCCCGCAGAAGAAGCGATGGGACCGTTCGACGGGTTCAACCTTTCGGATATCTTCGAATACATGAGTTCGGCGGAGCATGAGCGTGTCTACACAGCGCTCTTGGACTCCGCCGCACCCGGTGCGCGCCTTGCATACTGGAATCTCCTCGCGCGCCGCGTTGCCCCACGTCCATTGCGCGACCGAGTGGCACCACTGCCGGAGCTTTCCAAAACACTGCACGCTCGAGATCTCGCTTGGTTCTACCAGTCATTCCACGTCGACGAGGTACTCGATGTTGAGTGAACTGATCCGTGCGGCCTTAGTCGGGGCGGGCTTCCTCCTGATCTTTGGCGGTGCTGAGGCCTGGCGAACCCTCGGGCAGCCGTCCGCGGAACTCAGCCGGAAGTCGGTACACTTCGCGGGAGGGCTTTTGGTCCTGGCCTTCCCTTGGATCTTCACCAGCCGGTGGACAGTGATCGGCCTGGTCTCCGTGTTCGCGTTCTTGATCTGGGGTACCGCGAGAGTCGGCCTCCTCAAGAGTGTCCACGGCGTGGCAAGGAAAACCGAGGGCGGGCTCTTCTATCCGCTTGCAGTCGCCCTCCTCTTCGTCCTGGCCTACGATAATCCGGCCTTCTATTTGGTAGCTGCGCTGACACTCATTGTGTCGGACGCGGCCGCTGCGCTCCTGGGTACCGCGTACGGTACGGTGACGTACTCGGTGGAAGAGGACCGGCGCTCACTCGAGGGCTCGATATCATTCCTCGTGATCACGTTCCTGGTCGTGCACCTCCCCCTGCTCCTGATGACCGACATCGATCGAGGGGTAAGCGTAATTTTGGCAGTGCTCATCTCGCTCATCGTGACACTTCTGGAGGGCGTGAGCCTCCGTGGCTCTGACAACCTCATCGTACCGATGGCGACCTTCTACCTACTGATGCGATTCACATCCGAGGGCTTTGGCATCATCACAACGCACCTTCTCACACTCCTCTCAATCTTGGCGCTCGTGAGCCTATTCGGGCTGACCTCACGCTTCCTGCGCACCAGCGGAGTGATGGCAGCGACGCTCTTCTTCTACGCCGTGTACCTGTTCGGCGGAGCGGGGTGGATTACTGCACCTGCCATCGCCCTCATCGCGTTGGTGGCAATGCGATATTTCCTCCGGGAAGTCGTGGATCAGTACAATGTCCAACACCAGGTGCTTGCGACCTTGTACGCGGTCATCGTCATACTCGTTATCCTCATCGTTCACGATGTGCTGCCCCGAGTCATGTCGGGCCCCGAGTGGCTCCTGAACGGTGAGGCGTTCCGCGCGCCGTTCGTGGGTGTCGTCGTCGGACAACTGACGATGATGTTGATTACACAATTCAGCCCGTTCCGTCCCGGAAACCGGGAGCCTACATCGGTTTCGATGACGCTCGGACTCTTCGCCTTGGCTTTGGGTCTCGTGGCACCCCTGGGGCTCGCCGCGACCGGAGGGATAGCGCTCGCTCCCTTCGGCACGGCCGCCGCGATCGCAGCCTTAGCGACGCTCCTGTACTGGCTCATGAGGAAGCTGCCAGGGTGGCCCTCACGACCGCCATGGAACATGAGGCTTCAGACGGCGTGCCTCACCTTGGCGACTCTCCTCGTGCTGCCCGTGCACTTCCAGATCTTGGGAGGTGGATGATGATGCAGTACCCGAGGGAGTCGTAGTGAACCCACACGTTGAGGGATTCTTCCGCCGCCTCGTGGAGCACCGATGGGTCGTAGTGCTGTTGCACGCGGGCCTGTTCATCGCGGGGCTCGTAGGAGCCAGAGCGGTGCGCGTTGACTATTCGGCCGAGCAGTTCCTGGTATTCGAAGGAGCCGCTCAGGAGGTCTTCGAGCAATACAAGGAACACTTCCCACGCGAAGACCTGCAGGTATCGGCGTTTCTGGAGACGACAGGCCCGTTCACTACTGATGAGTACCAGACCCTTGAGCAGCTCGCGGATGCTTTCACGGACGCAGGGCTTGATCCCGTGCGATGGATCGGGGCCACAGACTTCATCCAGGAAGTCATCATTGACGGCGAATCAGCCGTCGAATTCGTTCGCCTTGAGGACCGGATTGACGTTTCGGATGCCACACTGCAAACCATCCTGGAGCCGAGGCGGGACCACCCACTTCTCGTGGGCTCACTCTGGAATCAAGATCTCACGGTCTTCGGCGTCCACGGATACCTGGCACCCACTGAAAACAATGACACCCACCGGAGAGAGGTGACGGCCGCGCTGCAGAGCACGATCGCTGATTTATCTGAGACATCTGGCCGGATCGTCCTCAGCGGCCTTCCCGTCTTGCGCACGACGATCCCGCTGGCACTCGAGGCCGACATGACGAAGCTTCTCGGGATCGGGATCATTATCTCATTCATCCTGCTATGGCTGTACTTCAGGAGATTCTCCGTCGCCGTGCTCTGTTTCGCTGGCGTGGCTCCCGCGATCGTCCTGACTCTCGGCCTCATGGGATATGCCGGGCAAAGCATTTCGGTGCTCACAAGTGTGGTCCCGATCGTGATCCTCGTGGTAGCGCTATCCGACGCCACTCACCTCATCGTTGGTACACGTGAGGCGTGGCGGAGTGGCCGGACAATCACGGAAGCCGTGGTACACACCTTCACGAACCTTTCGCGTTCGTGCTTCTTCACGTCCCTGACCACAGCCCTTGGATTCGCGGGTCTGATCGCCACTCGCAACCATCTCATCGGCGAGTTCGGAGTCCTCTCGGCGTTGGCAGTAATCGTTGCCTACTTCGTGACGTTGACACTCCTCCCGGCCCTGCTCGCGTTCACCAAAGACCTCGGACCCTACCAGGACTGGGGTGAGCGTCTGTATCGGGGTATCCTCGCGAGGGTCGAGTCACTCTTGCACCTCCCAGTCCTATGGCCAAGTGCAGCGTTCGGCATACTGCTGGTAGTCGGTATTGTGGCAGGAAGTCAGCTTCGAGTAGAGGCCTACATTATCGATGACCTGAAGGAGCGCGACACCATCCTGGAAGAGTTACGCTGGATCGAAGACGAGGGCTTCGGGCTCTTCCAGATCAACGTCTATCTCGCCCAGGAAAGCGATGAGGGCCACTCCCCGGAGATGTTGCAATGGATCGAGGAATTTCAGGCTTTTGTCGAGGAGGATCCGGCGGTGCTAGGGTCCGTCGGCCTCCCGCAGATAGTGAACGAACTGGGCACGGCCTACGGCGCTCAGCCCGTGGGGTCCAATCCCGCAAGGGAGAGCGGTCTCTCCGATGGCAGAACCGGGCAAGAGATCACCGAGCTGCTCTTCCTGGCTGAGTTGGAGGATGATGATGCGCTGCGGGACGTGTACCTCCGCGACGCGGGTGTGGGTCAAGTGATTGTCCTGGTGAAGGACGAAGGTTCCTCAGCGCTGTCCCCTCTCACTGCTCGTGTTGAGGACCGACTGCAAAGCCATCCGCCACCGACAGGTCGGGCCACCGCTACCGGGACAGTCAAGTTGACGACAGTCCTCTGGGACCAGCTCATTTCCCGCTTCGTACCCGGCATCGCCTTTTCCATTGTACTCGTGTGGCTTGCTCTGTCATGGATGTTTCGATCGGTATGGCTCGGCTTGCTCGCAGTCGTGCCCAACCTCGTGCCGCTGGTTCTTCTGCTGGGGCTGATGGGCCTCGGCGGATTCGACCTAAAGCCCTCCAACATCCTCGTTTTTGCGATCGCCTTCGGAATCGTCGCCGATGACACCATCCACTTCCTCGGAGCACTTGCCCGGAACCTGCGGTCCTCAAATCAGATCAACGCTGTCCTGGCCCAGACGATACGAGAGGTGGGGCCCGCCCTCGTTCTCGTGACCGTGGTCGTCGTTGCCGGCTTCAGTACGCTCATGGCCTCGCGCTTCCAAGCCTTATTCCTGATCGGCTTCCTGACCGCGTCCGCCGCCGTGCTAGCCCTGCTCGCTGACTTGGTCGGCTTCCCAGCGCTCCTCCGAATTATCGCACGCCAACCGGCTGGCCGATCATTAATCACAGGGGACCCCAAATGAAGACGATGGCCGAACTCGGCCGATTGCTCGTGGCAAGTCTAGTGGTGGTGGGTGCGCCACTCGCTGGACAAGATGCCCCCGACCGCGGAGAAGAGATCGTCCGAGAGGTGGAGCGCCGCAGCCGTGGCTATGGAGATCTAGAAGCCGGCCTAGTCATGCGAATCCTAGAGGGTGATCGGGAGCGGATCCGCGAAATGCATGTTCGGGGTCTCGAGTCAGAGGACGGAAACCGCACACGCATGACCCTCGAACGCCCCGCCGATATGGCTGGAACGGAGTTCCTGAGCGCTCTTGAGGACGACGGCGAACGGCACCAGTGGATTTACCTGCCGGCGGCACGCCGAGTGAGGCGGATCAGCGGTGCACGGTCCAGCGATAGCTTCCTCGGCAGTCACTTCACATACGACGACATGACACCCCCGAAAGTCGAAGGGTTCACGTACCGATGGATTCGTGACGAAGAGATCAGTGGTCAACCCGGAGCTGTCATAGAACGAACAAGCCTGGATGACCGTACCGAGTACCCCCGTCAACTCCTGTGGATCGAGACGGAACGCTACGTCCTGCATCGCATCGAATTCTTCACATCTGAAGGAGAGCACAGTAGATCGCTGGATCTCGAGCAGTACCTGGAAATCGGCGGGTTCTGGCTCGCGGGACGAATGACGATGATGCACTTGGAAGACAGTGCGCGTACGATCCTCGAATGGTCTGATATGCGCGTTGGTGTCGGGCTCAGCGCGCGCGACTTCGAACCGTCACGCTTGGGGAGATGACGTGATCTTCAGGCGTCTGACCGTCTGGGTGGCGGTCTTGGCGACCTGCAACGTTAGTGAAGGCCTTGCTGCTCAGGCCAATCGGATTCAAGTGGACGGTGTAAGATTCAGCGGCACCTCTGCTGAGGCGGTAACCGTGCCTTACATCATAATTGGTGCAGGCCGCCGCGACTCCATGTTTGGGGGGCGTATAGATCTTTCGGGGTCGATCCAACTCGACGTCCAAGCCATCGACGCGTCCCTTGTAAATATTGAAGAACTCACGTTCAACTACACCGCTGGACCATTCGACTTGCGCATCGGTGTAGGGGACGTCTCATGGGGCCTCTCCGACGTTCGTAGTCCTGTCGACGCCATGGCTCCACGCGCCGTATTCTTCGACGCTTACAATGGAGCGCGGCTCGGCCAACCACTTCTCGGACTCAGTGCCTTCAGCGAATGGGGTGACCTCGAAGCCGTGATCTTTCCCTTCCCCAGACCGCCTCATATGGGTGGTCGACTCAAGCGGACTTGGAACGGATCCTCCGTTCGGTCCGGTCCGAAATGGGGCGAAAGGCCAATTGGCGGCCTCCGCATCGCAAGAGTTCTAGGTTCGACTGATATCGCGCTGTCATACGTCCACGGCGGCGAACGGGCGTTGTGGATCAGTAGCGACAGACCAGGTGAAGCCAGTGTTGTGATTCCTTCACTCAGACAAGCAGGAGTCGAGTTACAGCGGGCACTCGGATCAGTTGTACTCCACACAGAAGGCTCACTGGCGAAGCGCGACGGAGACACCGAGGCTAGAATCGTCGCGGGTGCGGAGTGGTACCCGAAGCCGTATCTCACCTTAATGGTCGAGCAAGGCCTAACCTCGCTCCGGCGCGCGCAAACAAGTCCCCTAGTCGATGACATCATGCTTGGCGGGCAACTCGTCACTGAAGAGATCAGGTTCTCAAATCTGGCGTTCATAGATCCGAAGTCAGGGAATCGGCACTACTTCATCGAGGCACGGTGGACACCGACAGCGCGTACGGCGATCGAAGTCGAACTGATCACGTGGGCTGGCGATGCTACCCAGGAACCGGAGTTAGCGCTCCGTCAGAGAAATGTTTTGAGGGCATCGCTTCTGCGGTACTTCTAGGGTCCTTGGTTGATCTCCTGGGGTGGGCAGTGCAGCAGGGATAGCGGAGCGCCTCACCCCGCAGGATAGCAATGTAGACGGGAACACCATACCGGACGCATAAAACAGTGCCGGTAGGTGTGGTAAAGCTACGACTGGGACTGCGTC
>Ga0207965_1000066_pt1 | contig 25970 bp, 25 predicted proteins | sample Knorr_S23_td_O2m_FD_185609 | JGI IMG/M metagenome (GOLD analysis project Ga0207965, IMG submission 185609) | Marine microbial communities from Southern Atlantic Ocean transect - Knorr_S23_td_O2min_ad_571m_LV (SPAdes) (version 2) | ecosystem: Environmental > Aquatic > Marine > Oceanic | place...
TGGGCGGCTTGGTATCTTGTCCGGGCACGCTCCTTTGGTGACGCTGCTGGGTGCCGGTGAGCTCAATCTCGACCGTCCCGGAGGGGGTAGTGACTCATTTCACGTGGCGGCAGGGGTACTCAAGGTCGAGCGTGACGTTGTCACGGTCCTGACCGAATATGCCGCTGATCTGCCCCCCGAGGAGATCCCAGCTGCTGCGATAGTATTTGCAGAAGACGTTGTGGAATAATCTGAGGATCAGTTCTAGTGAAGGTTGACCTACACATCCATACGTCTGCCTCTGATGGCGCCTGGAGTGCTGAAGCCGTAGTCCAGGGAGCTGCGTCTGGCGGTTTAGATGTGATTGCAATCGCTGACCATGACACGACTGCATCCTTCTCCGCAGCGGAAGTGGTTGGTTCCGAGGCTCGTGTCCAAGTAATTCCAGCTATCGAAGTTAGCTCAACGTATCATGGTCGCAGTATTCATATTCTTGGATATTTTGTCGACCCAGCATCTGAGGTACTCCTGAACCACAGGGTCCGTGCAACGAAACAACGTGACACTCGCATGTGTGAGATGCTTAACAGGCTTAATGAGGCAGGCATCTTGGTTACCTACCAAGATGTTAATGCTGAGGCAGGGCCTGACAGAGGTGTATTAGGTAGACCACACTTAGCTAAGGCACTTGTAAAAGCAGGTCATGCCACGTCCGTACCGGACGCATTTAATAGCCTGATCGGTGATGAATCTCAGTTTTTTGTCCCGACAGATCTGCTGGAGGCTACAGAGGCTGTTCAGTTGGTGTTAGCATCGGGTGGAATCCCAGTTTGGGCCCATCCTCCGAGGGATATCTTTGATGCACTACTTCCTGAATTGATCAGCTCAGGATTGCGAGGGATCGAAGTATATCGGCCTTCTCACAGCCCAAAGGATGTGACGCGCCTTGAAGCGGTGTGCAGTAAAGAAGGGCTCCTGACCAGTGGGGGATCGGACTGGCATACGCCTGATTCTGGAAGATCTCTTGGAGACTTCTTCGTAGACGCTGTCGAAATTGAAGATTTACTCAGACTTGGCGGGATCTAGGTAATTTACCCCGAACGATGACTTTTCAGCTGGTCTCTAGTGCCGTAAACATCGAATAGGTTGCTTGCATTGCGTCCGGTGCGCTCATAATTGCACTGGCGACTGCCACTCCCGTCGCGCCCACCGCCAAGACTTCTGCAATCCGATGGTTCGTGATCCCACCGATCGCGATCACTGGGACATCAACAGCGTCGATGACACTTCTGAGTCCCGGCATACCGATCACATCGCCGGCATCTGGCTTTGTCGATGTGGGATAAATGGTGCCACACCCGATATAATTTGCTCCTTCGACCACCGCCGAGTGAGCTAAATCAGGATCGTCCGCAGAAAATCCAATGATGAACTCATCTGGAACAATCCTTCGTACGTCCTGAAGCGGAGGATCTTGCGGCCCTAGGTGTACACCGTCAGCCTCGATGGAGAGTGCTATATCTACCCGATCATTCACGAAAAGAAGTGCTTCGTGTGCTCGTGTGAGATCTCGTAATTGTTTTCCTGTTTTCAGGAGTTCATTAGCGGTGTCACCCTTATTTCGGAGTTGGATTGCTTTAGCACCGCCAAGCAATGCTCCTTCAACGATTTCAACGACTTTACGGGGTTTCGCTAGATGATGGTCGGTGATCACTATGAGGCGGAGCGCGCTCGTAAGATCTCTTCTCAGCAAGGTGTTGGAGTTGGGCTTAGTGACTAGGTTCAGGGTGCCCATTAGAACCTATCTGATCCCGCTCTCTCTGAGCTTCTAGTTTGGCCCGATTATGCTCCACAAGGGTTCGCGTAAAGACATGGCTTCCGTCCGGGCGAGCGACAAAATACATGAAATCCTCTTGAGCAGGATTAAGCGCTGCAGCCAGAGCCAGATCTCCTGGTGAGCAGATCGGGCCCGGTGGTAGACCGGGTTGGGAATACGTGTTGTACGGATGGTCAGCTACCGAATCGATCGCGGCGTAAAGCAGACGGCTTCGTGGTCCCCCTAGGGCGAAAAGAACGGTAGGGTCGGCTTGGAGCAGCCACCCTTCGCGCAGTCGATTGTGGTACACAGAAGAAATCCTGGGCATTTCACCATTATGGCGAGCCTCTGCCTGGATGATCGAAGCCATTGTTACCAACTCGTTCTCAGTCATGTCGAGTTCCTCAAGTTGGACTCGGCGTGCTTCTGACCAAGTTGAGTGGTATCGGTCAGTCATTGCTTTGAGAACAGATTCTACCGACACGCCGGGAGCGAACCTGTAGGTATCAGGGAACAGATACCCTTCTGCATTTGGTCCAGGGATCTCTAAGCTTGCCAGGTGGTCTGAATTGTTAATGACTGAGAGCACGGAATCTTGTGTTACCCCGGTAATTTCCGATATCCGCGGTGCAATTTGGAGCAACCGGAAACCCTCAGGTACTGTCATCGGGATGGTCATCACTTCACCCTTTGTCAGCTTCTCAAGGATGTCTCTCCAGCGACTTCCTTTCTGCAACTCATAACGCCCAGACTTGATACGTCGGTCATCCCCACGTATGCGGGCGTAGAGCTTGAATGGAGCTCGTGCTCCTAACAAGCCTCGGCTCACTAAGGTATCTGCTACCTCAGTAAGAGTTGAACCGGATGGAACAGTCACCTCCAACAGACTGTCGGGATCAGTTCCACAGGACATAAGACACACGAGGATTATACTACTCGCAGTCAATCTGGCTCCTGGAAGTTTCACTTTGTATGCTTCCTTAGGTCGAGCCAATTCTGAAGAATTAACTGCGCTGCCGCTGCATCAATCCTTGCTTTGTTTTCCCTCTTGTTCTTGGGTAGGCCGATTGATCTTACTGTCCGCTCCGCGCGCACGGATGTCATTCGCTCATCGATAAAAGAAACCCGAAGGTTCATGCGTTTAGCCAGGTGCGCTCCGAAAGCACGCACCTCTTCAGACCATTCAGTTTCGTTCCCCTTCAGGTTAAGAGGTAGGCCGATTACCAAGTGCTCAACACCTTTTTCAATTGCAATAGACTCAATCTTAGATAACGGGGCCCTCTTGCCTCGCCGGCGTATTAGGGTATCCAGAGGCGTAGCAATTGTTTCAGTGGGATCGCTAAGTGCAAGGCCGATTCTCCTCATCCCATAGTCGATGCCGAGTACTCTCATCAGGAGGTGCTTTCCTTTAAGTTGCAGTAGGGTCAGCATCCATCAGGAGTTGTCCGTATAGGTTGCGGACCACCTGTTCTGAGCCGAAAGCGAACTCACACGCTCTGTCTCCTCGTGCCCGACATTTAGCCTCGAGCACTGAGACAGGGCTTCCTGCTATTTCAGACAGGAGGCCAGATATGAATCCCGTGCTGAAGCAGCAACTTGCATTTCGGTCCACCTCAGCCGTCATTGCTTCCGCCCAATCGTCACTGGTCAGAAAACCTAATCCGGGGTGATCCGAATCGACCACTAGCGTGCCCCAGCCTCTGCATGAGAAGAAGCCACAGAGATATGTCCAGAATGTGGATTGCATCGTTTCTAGAACTGCACTATTTAAGCCTTCTTTGAATACAGCAGAAGCTGAAATCCCCGAACGATACCCGACCTTTTGAAGCAGTGTCGTGCTTGAGTGCGTATCAGAAATCGTTCCAAGCTCGTCTCTCAGGGCGCCGAAAGTCCAAGCTGGTACGGTAATCTCCCTCGATGTCATGACTGGTGGTTCCATCAGTTCTCCTAGAGTGACTCGCCGAACGTACCTCCCAGCGATCAGGAGTCGCTAGTGGAAGTCCTTAGATGGACTCGCGATTACATGAGAGATCCATTACAGAGTAGGCGGCTACTCTATGATCTACGAGGGATTATGGTACGATCCAGAAAATAATCCGAGGAGAGCCTAGTGTTAGCGGAGCCCTCTGAATCGGCGACTCGAACGATCGCATAACTCGGTGGGTTCAGTCCCGGGGAGGTAGTATTCCAGATAACGGTCCTCTTCAGCACACCAGCGGGATGCGAGTTTTCCAGTACGCCGGTCGACAAGTACAGCATTAAGACCAGGCAGTAAGGGCCAGCCGCTCTCGATCGGGAGGAGTGGGTTTTGTGCCTGAAAACTGGTGTTATCCCCATCCCCCTGCCCACCCATGTACACTCGGCGCATGAAGGAGGCCCACACAGGTGCTGCCAGCCCACCTCCAGTGGCTTGTCGCTTACCTGGACCTAGTGAGAAAATTGGTATGGGTGCGTCCATCCCAAACCAGACCGTCGCGAGAAGATTTGGTGTGAAGCCCGTAAACCAAACGTCAGTGCCATCGTTTGTAGTGCCTGTTTTGCCTGCAGCTGGAACTTGATATGGAAGACCACCTCGTATGCGGATAGCATTGTATCCAGTTCCGCGTATCACTACGTCCTCAAGCATTGAAACCATGATTCGAGACACGAGGCTGTCGAGGACCTGAGTACGTTCCGGCTGTGGCTCCCAAAGTACCATGCCCTCAGAGTCTTCCACCCGAAGAATGGGGAATGGTCGGACTTTAGTTCCAAGGTTGGGGAAGGATGAGTACGCTTCAGCTATTTGGATAGGGATTACTTCAGCCGCGCCGATCGTCGTAGAAGGGAACCGCTCGATCTCAGTCTGAATCCCCATATGTCGGGCAGTTTGAGCAACTGTTTCGATACCGACTTCCTCCCAACCCACTTTGATTGCGATCATATTGGTGGAGGTATAGAGCCCTTCTCGCATCGTCATCGGGCCTTTGAATTCTCCACCGAAGTTAGCTGGACGCCAGTCCTCACCACTGACCTGTGGGTAGACTACTGGAGCATCAACCACGATATGCGAAGCAGGGATTCCACTGGCTATCGCTGCAGTATAAACGAAGGGCTTAAAAGCAGATCCGGCTTGGCGGTTAGCGAGTCGTGCACGATCAAACTTCGACTGCTCAAAGTCTCGCCCACCTACCATCGCTTTGACATGTCCAGTAACGGGATCCAGCGCGATGAAAGCACCTTGCAGGTAGGGTGTTGATCCCGAGAACGTTTGGACCGTGTCAAAGTCGGAGTAGTATGGATGTTCGAAGTGAATGGTATCGGCCTCGATTGCCGCCCAACCTTCCTCCATCGACAGCTGTGCTACTTGCTGCATATCCATGTCGAGCGTTGTATACACGCGAAGTCCGTTCCGATAAATCTCGTCTCCAAAACGAGAATCGAGGATCTGTCTTACCCACTCTTCGAAATAGGGAGCCACAGAAGTCACGGACCCGGTTGGTTCGTTCTCGGGTAGTGGGAATTGCTTCCAGCGCGCAGCTTCTTCCCGCTCCAGATGGCCTTCTGCAGCCATACGTGTCAGTACTAAATCTCTACGTGCCCTTGCTCGGTCGGGGTAGCGAAACGGGTCGTAATCCCCGGGCCTATTAAGAATTGCCGCCAGCAGTGCTGCTTCGGCAACATTAATCTGGGCTATGTTTTTTCCGAGATAATTGCGTGCGGCATTCTGGAATCCATAGCCGCGTCCCATATAGACCTCATTAAGATAGGCCTCGAGTATTTGGTCCTTGGTGTAGGCTTTCTCAAGGTCCAGTGCGACCTGGACTTCCTTTAATTTACGTACGTAGCGCCGTTGAAAACCGATCTCGTCAAAGAGATTCCTCGCCAACTGCTGGGTGATTGTGCTACCGCCGCCAAGATTACGGAAAGTCAAGACCCCGAAAGCGGCGCGCGCAATGCCGAATGGATCAAAGCCTGAGTGTTGATAGAAGCGCTTGTCCTCGATCGCTGTTACCGCTTGGGGGATGTACTCGGGTAGTGCGTGAAGTGAAACAGGGGTTCTCCGCTCATATCCGATCTCAGCAATTTGCCGGCCATCGTGGGAAAGCAGTTTGCTAGTTTGTTCGTGTTCGAATGTTTGGATTTGTGCGATAGATGGGCAGGTATCTCCGGTGCAAAGATTCTGCCAGGATCCCCATACTCCGCCAACCGCACCGGCGACAAGGAATGATCCGGCCAGTAGGTAGGTGCGTGGCCTCCAAAGCGGCATAAGCCGTGACAGGAGTCGACCTCCTCCCGTCGGCGTTTTCTTGACTTTTTCTTGAGCCGTCAATTGTCGGTCCTAGGTGCGGAGAGAAACATCATCAACACAGGATTGCAAGCTTGATGCCAGCATTCTCCACTCCTTCAAGCTAGCTCACCCCTAGGTAGTGGCTCAAGAAGAAATTATGACGAGCGCACGAGTCTTGACCTCAATTGTCAGGCGAGCGAAGCTCTTGGCCAGTTACGTTGGCACTAAGGTGCCGGGCTGGATCCCACCCAATATGACCATCAAGATTGATATCGGCGCGCCAGGAGAGAGTTATCCGGCACTCATAGGTGCCGGACTCCTTGAGCAGCTTCCCGTTATTCTTGATGAGTACGCACCAGCTTATCGGTATGCTGTGATCTCTGATGACCGAGTTAGTCCTTTGTACGCTAGAACGGTCTTAGAACGGTGCAAATCGAGCGGAAAGAAGGCTGAACTATACTCATTCCCAGCCGGTGAAGTCTCGAAAACCAGGAAGAATTGGTCCAAGCTTACTGACGGTCTCCTGGACGCTGGGTATGGGCGTGACACCTGCATCATTGCTGTGGGTGGAGGGGTCACTGGAGATCTAGCTGGGTTCGTGGCGGCAACGTTCCTTCGAGGTGTGCCTCTTGTCCAGGTCCCAACGACGTACCTGGCGATGATCGATGCAGCCATAGGTGGGAAGGTCGGCGTGGACACTCGAGCTGGAAAGAATCTCGTTGGAGCATTCCACCCACCCAAGTGTGTAATCGCTGACCCTAATGTGCTAGCGACGCTTCCGGGTAATGAACGTTCTGCCGGGCTTGTCGAGGCGTTCAAACACGGTGCAATCCTAGATGCTGAATACTACGATGACCTACGAGCGGACATGGACCTACTTCGGAGCGCCGATCCCGAGGCTGCCAAGGTTGCTGTTGCCGGCTCGATTCGACTTAAGGGAGAGGTTGTCACACAAGATGAACTAGAAAATGGATACCGCCAAATCCTAAATTTTGGGCATACCCTAGGCCATGCTCTTGAGGCAGCATCGAGATATAGCCTTAGTCATGGTGCTGCGGTTGCTGCCGGTATGGTTATGGAAGCGGAGCTTGGTGAGCGTCTCGAAGTTACAGAAAGTGGCACGAGTAAGGCCTTGTCTTCGGGGCTGGAGGGTCTTGGCCTTGAGACAATTCCTCAACTCGATCCCGAGGTGGTCATGAGCTTTCTGAGTTCAGATAAGAAGACACGGTTAGGTCGCTCTCGTTACGTCTTACTTCGCCGTATCGGGGAAGTGGAGGATGCGGACGGATGGAGCCAGGAGGTTCCTGAACCCTTGGTCCGCGAGATTATAGGTAGCCTCCGGTAGCCGAAAGGAAAACAACCGAGAGAGGGTGTTCCTGAGTTGCGATTCGATATGCTCGAAAGCAGTGCTATTTAAGGCTCAATCAGAATTGATGAGCGCCAGAAGTCTACTCATCAATCTGGGCCTCAAAAGCCTTATATGAAGAGGATAATCCTCCGTTTGAGGACCTGTGAATAGACTGTAGTAACCCGAGACTCTATTTGGTAGGGTGGATGGACAACGTTATTATTCATTTGGCTTTCGCCGGTATCCCCTAGAGGTTGGGGCTCAATATAGGTCCTATATGGCGATGCTAGAGGTGGCTGCAGTTGGCTTGACCGACGAGCTAGCCATGAAAGCCAGCAGCAGCTGGATCGTTTCCGTGGATGGTGCGATCGCAATAGGACAAGAGATCTTGGACTCGTTTTGCGAGATCCTCGTAAGTAAGCAAGGCTCCTGATCTCATTCGCTTCATTGCGATCTTCCGGATGTGGATTCGGCCAAAACGCGATGGATTGATTTCTCCCACTTTGTGTAGTCGGCGGGTTGATCCATCCGACGGGGGCGCGGTACCCATGGTGGGTATCCCCGAAAGGCTTCCCCGACCCTACTGGTGATCCAACGATGCGAGTGGGGTGGGGAGGTCTCGCGGAAAGACAATTAGGTTTGCGAGAAAAAACTCAATGAGTACACCGTATACCAAAGCCCCCCATCAAGGGGGCCTGGGCCCAGCAGGCTCAGATTCTATCCATGCCGCGCTACTTATCGATTTCGACAATGTCACGATGGGTATGCGCAGCGATCTCTCCAAAGAGCTCAAGACCCTCCTCGATTCAGATGTGATCAAGGGTAAGGTGAGCGTCCAACGTGCTTACGCTGATTGGCGGCGATATCCCCAATATATTGTGCCGCTATCAGAGGCCTCAGTTGATCTCATTTTTGCTCCTGCTTACGGGAGTAACAAGAAGAACGCAACTGATATTCGGATGGCGATTGATGCGCTCGAGTTGGTTTTTATACGGCCAGAGATTGGAACCTATATCCTTCTCACAGGGGACTCCGACTTTTCCAGCTTAGTTCTTAAGCTCAAAGAGTATGGCAAGTACGTCATAGGTGTGGGGATTCGGGAGTCTAGTTCGGACATCCTGGTACAAAACTGTGATGAGTACTACTCCTACACGAGCTTGACTGGGCTGAGCAAGACCACCGAATTAACCCAAGCCGCTCGTGATCCATGGGTCCTTGTCAAAGAAGCTCTGAAGAAGATGGTGTCACGAGGTGATGTTATGCGTTCGGATCGCCTCAAGCAGGTCATGCAGGAGCTCGACCCCCTCTTTAATGAACGGGGCATAGGATTCAGTAAGTTCAGTAAGTTCTTAGCGGAGGCGTCCTCGAGAGGTTTGGTCACGCTAAAGAAGAGGGAGAACGGCCAGTACGAGGTTGGTCCTCCTTACCGAAGTCGGTCGAGTCAGGAGGCGGCGGACGACAAAAGAGGCCCCGATCGTGGCCAGGGTCAGAGAAGCTCCAAGTCCCAACGTTCTGCTGACAATCTTAATCAGTCTAGCTCACAGGTTTCTAGAAGCACAGACGATCCGCTGCAAGAAGCCTATCAACTCCTCGTTTCAGTCTTAGAGGATTTCCGAACTTTAGGACGTGAGCCAGTGCGGGATTCCGATCTCAAACGAAAGATGCTGAAGAAGAATAGTAACTTCGACGAGGCTGAGCTCGGCTTTCCAAAATTCTCCCGCTTCCTTGTTCAAGCAACAGAGCACAGCATCATTTCTACGGATCGGACTGAGCGCGGAAATTTCGAAGTATCTCTTCCAGACTCTCATTCAAAGAGTGAGACAACTGCAGGGACTCAAGGGTCTTCAGCTGACGTTGAGGCAACTGACCACACTTCTCTTGATGCGGGGGTCGTGGAACAACCAAATACATCAATCGTCGAAGTAGTTCCTTCAAGTTCGCCGGAGTCTGGCTTACGTCTGGGTCCGCGCCGTGGGTCAACTCGTCGACGTGGAGGGAAAGACCTGCCGCCGCTGTTCGAAGGTCAGGCTGCTGGAACATCTATACCGACGGAGTCCGACTCGGTGGCTGTTTCTGGTGAAGATTTTAGTGCATCAAGTATCGGATTACCTACGGATCCTCAGGCAATCGTGCGGTACCTGGCACATCGGTATAAAGGAGTGGGACAGAAGACAGCGGAGACTTTGGTCGAGAAGTTCGGACCAGCCCTTTTCCGTACGCTTCGTGATAACCCAGACAGTGTTGCGGCAGCCTTGCCTAGTAATCGAGGTGAGCAGGTGCTTGCAGCATGGAGAACCGATTACGCTCGCCGGACTTCTGGCAGCACGAACAAAGATGGAAACCGTGGCGGCCGTGGCTCTAGAGGCCGCGGACGCGGCTAATAACAACCTCTGGTTTGATACTGTGAGTGAACGCGGGATTAGATCGCTAGACACTCTGCCTAGAGAGCAGCCATGGCGTGACGAAAGCAGATGATTGGCCTTATCGGTTCTATCTTCACTGTACCCGAGGGGTGTTGAGACATCCTGCCAACTGTTAAGAGGGGACTCCCCGAATGATTGATCCCAGCTGGACGTCAGTTCTACCTCCTGTGCTTGCGATTGTGCTCGCGATTTGGACAAAGCAGGTCTATTTGTCGCTCGCTGGAGGCTTATGGCTCGCTTGGACAATGCTTTCAGAATGGAATCCTCTTTCGGGAATAGCTGCCTCGATCCAGGGAGCGGTTGATGTGCTGGGTAGTGATGCCCAAGTGATTCTATTCACCCTCGTCATCGGAGCTCTGATTGCGACAGTTGAGGCATCCGGTGGAGTGAGGGGCTTTGTGCGCTTCTTGGAAAGAAACAAGTGGGTCGATTCTGCTAAGAGATCTCAGTTACTCGCTTGGGCCACAGGGATGGTAATCTTCATCGAGTCGAATATCACAGTTTTGGTGGCTGGTTCGGTCGCACGTCCTCTTTTTGACCGGTATAAGAGTTCCCGTGAGAAGCTCGCGTACATTATCGACTCGACTTCTGCTCCGATTTGCATATTGATCCCGATGAACGCCTGGGGTGCCTACAACCTGGGTATCCTTGAGGGGTTGGGCGTAGAGAATGCTTTGATGGTTTTCTTAAATTCAATACTCCTGAACTTCTATGCGATTGTGGCAGTTCTGATGGTCGTAGCTGTGATTTTATGGGGTATCGATATCGGACCCATGAGGAAGGCAGAAGAGCGCACGCTCCGTGGTGAACTTCTTTGGCCAGATTCCACGCCGATGATCGACGAAGAGATACTATCTCCGACTCCCATCGAGAAGGTCGAGCCACACGCGCTCAATATGATAGTTCCTATAGCCGGCATGGTTCTATTCATGCCGCTGGGATTGTATATCACTGGGGGAGGGGACCTTTCGGCCGGATCCGGATCGACAAGTGTCTTATGGTCAGTTTTGTTCGCGTTGGGCCTCTCATGGATTATGCTTCTTATTCAGGGCGCATTTAGCACAGAAGAGCTAGTAAAAATCGGACTCAAGGGTGCTGGAGGACTTGTGCCACTTGCTCTCATTCTTCTGCTGGCGCTTGCCTTAGGAGATGTTGTCGATATGCTGGGGACAGGTATCTATGTCGCGCAAGTCACGGCGGGTACCATGCCTAACTACATCTATTTGCCTCTCATTTTCTTGGTCTCAGGAGGTATAGCGTTTTCGACTGGAACAAGTTGGGGCACATTTGCGATCATGTTGCCGATCGCAGTACCAGCGGCGGCGACTCTTGGCCTTCCACTCGCACCTTTTGTGGCTGCTACGCTTTCTGGGGGTGTCTTTGGAGATCACTGCTCTCCAATCAGTGACACTACGATCATCTCATCGATGGCAGCTGCCACCGATCATATAGATCACGTTCGTACGCAATTACCCTACGCGCTGGTGGGTGGAGCGATCGCAACGATTTGTTTCGGCCTACTAGGGGCCACACTCTAGTTAATACTTAACGACGGAGGGACAGATTCATTGAATGTTAGCGTTTGTATCAAGAGGGTTCCTGATACTGAAGCCCATATACGGATTGATCAGACTGGCACGGACATCGACAATGGCGGCATCAAATACATCATCAGCCCTTACGACGAGTTCGCAATCGAAGCTGGATTGCGTGTAAAGGAGAAAATGGAGGGTGGTGAGGTCAGCCTGCTCACAGTTGGTACGAATGAGGCACAGGAGACGCTCCGTAATGGCTTAGCTATGGGTGCTGATAAGGCAACACTCCTCCGGGCTGATTCTTATATGGATGGTCTAGGAACCGCTAAAGCCCTTGCTGTTGAGCTCAAGGATTCGGATGCCCAACTGATCTTGTTTGGAGTCAAGGCTGCAGGAAGTGACCAACAACAGGTCGGGCCGATGGTTGCGACGCTACTTGGTATTTCGTGTGTAACAGAGGTTTCTTCGTTCGAGTTTGGAGATGGAGTTGTTACGTGCCATCGTGAGATTGAAGGTGGTATTGAGGTTGTCGAAGCTGATTTGCCTGCGGTGCTAACAATTACCAAGGGTGAATATGAACCCCGCTATGCATCCTTAAAGGGAATCATGGCTGCCAAGCGAAAGCCGCTGGAAGAGCGTGAAGCCGACTTCAGTCAGCCGGGGATTCATATTGAGCGGCTCAGTGAGCCTACCACTCGGGGATCCGGTTGTATTCTAGAGGATAGTCCTGATGCAGTGGCTGAACTTGTGCGCCTGCTCCGGGAAGAAGCAAACGCTCTTTAACGCTCTTTTCAATAAATCCTAAACACATAAGTAGGAGATTCTTGATATGGCAGATGTCCTCGCTTTCGTAGAACAGCGAGAAGGGCAAATAGGTGGTGGAGCCCGTGAAGTTGTAAGTGTGGCGGCTCAGCTTGCTAGTGAAATCGGTGGGTCGGCTAGTGCCTTGGTTCTTGGCGGTCCGGGTTTGACGTCTGCGGCGGAAGGACTCTCCACTGCTGGTGCGACATCGGTGGCTGTTGCGGAGCATGAAGCGTTGTCCGAATACAACCCGGAAGCCTATTTGCCAGTAGTTATAAACCATCTTAGAAGTGGAAATTTCAAGGCCTTGATGTTTTCGGCAAGCAGTCTCGGAAAGGATTTGGCGCCGAGGGTGGCTGCGGCACTTGATGTCCCGCTAGGGTCAGATGTTACCGGCATGGAAGTACAAGATGGGGTGCCCTTGTTTACCAGACCTGTCTACTCGGGAAAGGCATTTACCAGGTTTTCGATAGATGTGGATCCGGTGATAGTTACTATTCGACCAAATGTTTTTCCTGTTGGTGATTATGACTCCAAGATTCAGGTATCCAAGTTCATACCTGACGTAGACCCTGAGACGTGGTGTGTGCGTGTAATTGAGCGGAAAGGTGTGGCCGAAGGTGCGGTTGATGTCTCTGAAGCTGCAGTGGTTGTCTCAGGAGGACGTGGGCTGAAGGACCCTGCAAACTGGGGAGTGCTTGAGGAATTGCGAGATGTGATCGGTCCAGACACAGCACTTGGCGCATCTAGAGCGGTCGTAGATGCGGGATGGAGACCACATGCTGAACAAGTTGGTCAGACTGGAAAAACGGTTGCCCCAAAGCTTTATATCGCAGTTGGGATTTCTGGAGCTGTCCAACATTTGGCAGGCATGCGCACTTCTCAGACGATCGTAGCGGTAAACCGAGACCCAGATGCTCCGATCTTCAGTATGGCGGATTATGGGATTGTCGGGGATCTCTTTGAGGTGCTCCCTCGCATGACTGAGGCAATCAAGGCACTCAAGTCGGAAGATTAACAAAGAGGCAGAGACTATCCCGTAGAGAAGTCACTCTTGGTGTAGGTCTCCGCACCCGGCGTATCAGCTAGCAGTATCACATCGACGCTGTCTCCTTCAGCGATCTCAGTTTGATTTTCTGATACCACCGCGAGCCCCTCAGCATCTGCTAGAGTTGTTATGAGACCTGAACCCTGTGGTCCTGTGATATGAGCTTTAGGGGGTACCGTGGATGAGTCCAGCCAAACACGCAGGAAATGGCTGAGTTCACCTGGCCCCTTGAGAGGTTCAGCGGCCTGACAACGGAGTGTCCGTCGGAAGATCCTTTTGTGCCCGCCTATCGCCAGAAGAAACGGGCGGACGAACAGTTCGAAGGTAACGAATGCGGACGTGGGATTTCCTGGGAGGCTGAAGACCGGTTGATATGTATCTCCACGGGGAAGCCGTCCAAACCCGAAAGGGCTTCCAGGCCGCATACGGACTCGCCAAAAGTCCTGCTCAAATCCGAATTCTTCTAAGATCTCCTTAACTAGATCGGCCTCTCCCATCGAAGCGCCACCGATAGTGATGAGGACATCGGCGTCAGTGGCTTTAGATATTCGTTCCCGGAGAGTTTCCGGATCGTCTGTAGCGATTCCTAACGGTAGGGGCATCGCAGAAGCGCCAGTAACAGCAGCGGCAAGCATTGGACCATTCGACTCTGGTATTCCCTCTCCTCGCTGAACATCCTCATATCTGTCTGGTGTACGAAGCTCATCGCCGGTCGGAAGTATGCCGACAGAAGGTTGTTTCACCACCGGAACGTTTTCCATGCCGAGCGCTGCCAGTAGCCCCACTGTTGTTGAAGTGACAGTGGTACCTGCCACTAGTACCTGGTCCCCTAGCTGCATGTCCTGCCCAGCAGGTCGAATGTTCCGTCTTTCGTCACGGTTCTTGAAGACACTCACTATTCCCGGTGTCTGCTCCGAGTCAGTGTCTTCAACTCGGATAACCGAGTCAGCTCCTGGTGGTATTGGAGCTCCAGTCATTATCCGTATTGCTTCCCCTTCTCCTACACTCGACCCAGGCAGGTCTCCTGCGTGAACCACTCCTGTCACGGACAATACAACCGGGGTTGAAGGTCCGGCGTTCGAAATCTCCTCTCCACGAACTGCATATCCGTCCATCGCGCTATTATCCCAAGGAGGAAGTGTCGCACGGGCTACTAGGTCTTGAGAGAGGGAGCGACCGAGACAAGCCTGGACTGGTAATTCTTCAGATAAAAGAGGTTGAGCTGAGGAGAGGATCACTTCTTGAGCTTGCTTCAAAGTCAGCCAGTCTGCTGAGCGAACTTCGAAACGGGGCTCCTGTTTCTTCACCGGACAGGTACTACCAGCGGAAGAGTGCTGTAACAGCAAAACTGAGCCCTTGTACCCATTCTGCTTTCTCTACTCCCACAAACCCGCGCGCTGAGTCACTGAACCCCGGGGGTGTACCTAGCCTAGATAGGGAAAAGAGTCCATCCCCGCGAAGTGCAATATGATCACTCAAATACCAGTGAGTGCTCAGACCAAGTGATCCGACGAAACTCTTACCCAACTCAAAGTGGTCAGCGGCATCTAGAGTTTCTTCAACTGGGTCCTGCTCAGCCGTGTCAAACATGATCCCACCACCGAAGATCAGGGAAGGACTCAGGCCGTGCCAGGCACGGTGGCCTGTTAAGCTGAAGCGGAGGGCAGCATCAAGTTTGACCATCTGGACGTCTGCAGAACCGATCACCCGATCACCCTCGTCTCGGCCCGGACTTACGATGTCGCGTTCACCTTGAATGACTCCGACAACTCCTTCCAGTGATACTGGGCCACTCACGTGCACACCATAACGACCTCCAAAGAGGATGCCGCCTTTGGGTCCGTATCCGAAGCGTCCGGTTGAGAATCTTACCTGGCTAGCGACCGGGCCTGCTTCCTGTGCCCGCTCTAAGAATTGGTATACGGAGGGTACTGTCTGAGCTGCTCCCTCGCTCTTGATGAGCAAAGGAAATATTAGATAACCCAAGACGAGCGCACGGAGAAATATGCGCATGGAGGGGCTTCTCTCCTCTCCCGCGGTTGAATTGATTAACAACTTACTAAAATGCTTGAACGCCCTTGTAACACCGCCGGACTGGGATCGTTTCAGCTTTGAGGACCAACTTAGCATAGAGTGCCCGTAGGTGGTTAGGCTTTGTTGTTCTGAAATTCGTTCTCAGGGGAGTGGGCTAGCCTGGCTAACGTCAGGCCCACCAAGATCACAGCTGCTCCTATTAGCTGCAGGGTGGTGGGGACCTCTCCGAGCCAGATCCAAGCAGTAATGAGTGCGGCTACAGGTACCAAGTTCGAGTACACTGCTGTTCTGTTGTTGCCGATGCGTTCAACCGCTCGATACCACAGAAGGTAGGCGAGCCCAATCCCTAGCAAGCCAGCGTACGTAACACCTATCCATGCCTCTGGGGTTATTGTCCTGAAGTCAGTCCTTATTAAGCCTGGCAGGCCCATTAAGAAAATGATTGGGGTGGCAACCCACAAAGTCCATGCAGTTACGCGAAGGGCCCCATAGCGGGTGACCGGCTTTCGGCCTCCAACCGTGTACATCGCCCACAGCACCGAGGCGATCAAGATGAGTAAATCTCCGCGCGTAGTTGGGCTAGCAAGAGTTCCGGCATCACGGCTACCCGTGATTACCATAAATATTCCTATCAAGGTTCCCGCTACACCTATGATGGCCCAACCCCCGGGACGTTCATGTCCAGCCACGCTTGAGAGAAAGAGTGTCCAAACTGGAGTCGTAGCTAGTAGTAGGCTCGCATTTCCGGCGAAAGTTGAGTCGACTCCAAAGATGAAGCAGAGTTGGTAAGCAACATTACCCAACAAACCAAGGGTGATGATACGACGTAAATCTTCTGGGTCTGGCTTTAACGAACCATCGATCCGGCGGACTAGGATCCATAGAGCAACGGCCGCCATGGGAAAGCGGAGTGCATTGAGGGCTAAGGGATCGAGCTCACGCAAAAGGACTTTGAGGACTGAAAAATTGATCCCCCAGATCAAAACGATCAAAAGAAGTCCCAAGTCAGTCGTGATATCCCTTCTGGGGATCTCCATCTAGATATACCTCGGTCCCAATCGGGGCCGTTGTGGGAGGTGAACCGAAGCCACTAGTTTGGGTTGTGGCGCAGAAAAATACTTGTAAGAACTCCAGTGTCCACATTTACGATCTTTTTCCGGGATACCGGGACCAATTCAATAGCCATGATGAGACAGTTTGCAGATCACCAAGGGAACCAGTGGACCGCCAGCGTGCATAGAGCAGATGGACCTGACTACAAGGGTCGATATGTCATGGTGCTCGAGAATGACTCGGGCCAAGGCATCGCTTTGAAGGATATCCGCTGGAATACCGAGGAGACTGCTTACAGGACGCTCCAAACCATGTCAGATGTCGAACTTCGGAGACGCCTCCGGTCCGCTACTGGTCGGAGTGCTGTCCAAGGAATCTGCTAGTACCTGACCTTGAGATGGTATGTGCTGTCGCAGCGCACCTAATTAGCTGCCACCACCTCGCTGTGGAATCGTCAGCCACTGTCCTGCCAGAATCCGGTTCGGCTCGATTCTCGGGTTGGCTTGTAGCATCTCATTGAGGGTAAGGCCGTAGCGATAGGCGATTGAAGACAGATTGTCACCCGAAACCACCTGATAACGTTGGGAACTCTGACCTGACACTACTATTCTCTCGTCGATTTCCTCAACTATGGTACTAGGTTCACGTTCGGGACTGCGTACGAATTCGGCCAATCGCGCTCCTACAAGGTTCTCTACACGCTTCGCACGTGTAGTAGATGGTGTTCCATTCAACAGGATTGAGAATGCTAGCCTTTCGTGGTCACGTGAACGGACGATACCGCTGAGTGCTGAGACGCCTTCGATTGTTCCAGTTTTGGCACGCAGATTACCAGCCGCAGCAGTTTGGTACATCCTTCTAAGCTCACGGCGAGTGCCAGCCTGTGGCAGAGAAGCCCAGTAATGATTCCATGTTTCCGTTTCTGCCATGCGTTGTAGAAGGCTGACGAAAGTACCGGCGCTTGTCCGGTTCCCAGCTGCAAGACCAGACCCGTCAAGTTGAACCACTCCTTCCATCGGTACACCGATTTCAGTCAATGCTGCTGAGACAGCTCGAGCACCAGCTTCGGGGCTCCCCAACCCTTCTTGTGTGCGACCCATAGTCCGAAATACGAGTTCAGCGAAGAGGTTGTTGCTCCTCTTGTTTATCACAGAGATGTATTCGCTGAGCGGAGCCGAAGTGTGTTTTGCTAGTATGCGGACTCGGGATCGTTCACGATGAGTTGGAGAGGTGATCGTGGTTAGTACAGATCTTTGTGGCGACCTCACTACTCGGATATCACCTAGAATACGAATCCCCCGTTCTAATAGTACGTTACGGAACACAGAAGCGGTGAAGTGTGGGGGAGATGAAACAGTCATTTGGCGCCAAGCATCTCTGGCTCCAAGTGCGATGCCTCCTTCGATGCGAATAGGGTTCGAAGGGTATTCACGCAAAATTGACAAATGAGGTCTGGTTCCTCTGGGAGATGTGATGGCTAGGTTACGCACATCCAGGCCTGCATTCTCCGGTATGGTATGTACCTCTGGCCTAGATCCTGCGCGTCCTGAAGAGGCCACACGGAAGGACACCACATTTTCGTTGAACGAGAGTGCTGAAACAGGCGCTGCAAAATGATCATTCAGGTCCTTGGGGTCCCATGAGTAAGGACGAAGGGGCCCCGGAAGGTGTGAAGCGTCAGCGACTAGATCACCCCCTACGGTCTTGATACCAGAGTCTTCAAGCTGATCCGCAAGTAGTTCAAGAACATCCTCTCTTTCTTGAAAAAACAGATCAGAGATTCCAGGGTCACCAGTACCGTATAGCACAAGATCACCTTGAAGGACATCATTGGCGATGTTGGAATTAGAGAGCAAATATGTTTGGAAGCGGAAGTCTGGTCCGAGAATCCTTAGAGCTGCGGCCGTTGTGAGTAGCTTCAGGTTTGAAGCCGGACTCAGAGCAGAATCCGGTGACTCCGAAAAGAGCGTGTCACTCTGGTCGAGTGAGACGACTAGCACCCCCCATCTAGCATCCTTCCAGCTATAGGCATCCAACATCTGCGAAAGGTCTGCCTGCAACTCGCTGACTTCTTGCGCTTCAATTGGCTGACTTTCTAACGCTACAAGTGAGATCGACAACCCAAGGAGGAATCTCAGCGCAGGCGACTTCACGCCGTGACCAGGGGGCTCATAGCAGTGTGTGGATCAGGCGCGGATAGGGCCGGGTCCACCTTCGGGGACACAGGTCGTACAGTATCCGGTCAACTCCAAGCTGTACCCGGTAACCTGAAAATCTGTAGCTCTGCCACTAAGTGATTGAACTTCCGAGTCGGCAACCTCTCCGGGGATATCTGTTACACACCCGCACGCCAGGCAGCGTGAATGATAATGAGGGTCCATTCGTCCACAATAACGAGCCGAGCTATCATTGTAGCTGAGTTTGACCGCAAGGCCGCAGCCGACAATAGTTTCGAGACTCTTATAGACTGTCGCGAGAGAAATCCCATCCAGGTCGGAGCGGACAGCTAAGAATACTTCGTCTGCTGTAGGATGAATATCCGTGCTAGCGAGGTAGCGGTATACGGCTGCCCGTTGTTCGGTAAACCGCTGTCCACTGGACTGCAGGGCACGGCGTAGTTGAAGGTCGGTATTCTCACGTAGCATAAGAGTACTTTATCGGTCCTAACGAAATAATGTCAACTGCGTGATCCACGATTTGATCAGTTTCACAGGTGTGAGGTTTAAAGATTGTCTAGCACCCATCAGCAATAAGGGTTGCTGATGGCGCGGTCTAGGCAGATTCTTTTCCAGTACAGCTCTGGAATTGTCCCATATGCCGCACAATAAGAAGGATGTCTGATGAGCAAAGACGCTGGCACGCTTGATGCCCTTCTAACTGAAGACCGCCGTTTTTCTCCGAGTGAGGATTTTCGGGCTCGTGCTGTGGTCAGTGATTTGGAGATCTATGAACGAGCAAGGACGGACCGTGAATCCTACTGGGTAGAGTGGGCAGAGCAGTTAGACTGGTTCAGACGCTGGGACTCTGTCTTAGAGTGGCAACCTCCTCATGCGAAATGGTTTGTGGGCGGGAAACTCAATGTTGCTTACAACTGTTTAGACCGTCATCTAAATAGCTCTCGTTCTGATCAAGCCGCTCTTATCTGGGAGGGAGAACCAGGAGACACGAAAACCTACACATATGCGCAGTTGCATGATGCGGTCTGCCGCTTTTCAAACGCGCTGAAAAATCTGGGTGTAACTCGTGGGGATCGCGTCACCATTTATTTACCTATGATCCCGGAGGCAGCGATTGCTATGCTTGCCTGCGTTAGGATCGGAGCGATCCATTCCGTGGTATTCGGGGGCTTTAGCCCCGAATCACTGGCTGACCGGAATAATGATGCTCAAGCCAAAGTGCTTATCACCGCTGATGGCGGTTGGCGAAGGGGTGGCATTGTTCCTCTCAAATCCAATGCAGATGAAGCTCTCCTGAACTCACCTACGGTAGAGAAAGTTGTCGTAGTTCAGCGGGGTGGTGAGTTAACCGAAAAGGTTGATGCAGAAATGCTGGAGGGCAGGGATCACTGGTATCATGACCTTATGGATGAAAACTCGGCTGATTGTCCGGCCGAGGAAATGGACGCCGAAGACGTGTTATTTATCCTTTATACGTCGGGCACGACCGGTAAACCGAAGGGAGTAGTTCACACCACTGGAGGATACCTGACACAGGTGGCTGCTACCACCAAGGTCGTGTTCGATTTACAAGACGACGACGTGTATTGGTGCACAGCGGACGTGGGATGGATTACTGGGCACAGCTATATCGTCTATGGACCGCTCGCCAACGGGGCCAGCGTCTTTATGTATGAGGGGGCTCCAGACACGCCTGATCGAGGCCGCTTTTGGGAACTTTGTGAGAAACATGCTGTCACCGTTTTCTATACAGCGCCAACCGCGATCCGGGCCTTTATGCGCTGGGGGGATGATTGGCCGGCAGAGTATGACCTATCTAAGCTCCGACTATTGGGGACAGTTGGTGAACCCATAAATCCGGAAGCATGGATTTGGTATCATGAGAAGATCGGCGGAAGCTCATGCCCTATTGTCGACACATGGTGGCAGACGGAGACCGGCTCGATCATGATCACGCCACTGCCAGGGATCACTGAAACAAAACCAGGAACTGCGACGTCTCCCTTTCCTGGCATTGAGGCAACGATCTTGAACGAAGCAGGAGAAGTTACGAGCGCCGGGTATCTCGCGATTACTTCTCCTTGGCCGTCTATGCTTCGCACGATATGGGGTGATGACCAACGCTTTCAAGAAACATATTGGTCTAAGTGGGATGGGATTTACTTCCCGGGAGATGGCGCCAAGAGAGATGAGGACGGCTATTTTTGGATCCTTGGACGAGTGGATGACGTTCTAAACGTTGCCGGCCATCGAATCGGTACGATGGAGGTTGAGAGTGCCCTCGTCGATCATCCGGCTGTTGCGGAAGCTGCTGTAGTTGGTAAGAGCCATGAGATCAAAGGCCAGTCGATCGCAGCGTTCGTGACCCTTAAAGAGGGAAACTCAGAGACTGATGAGCTGCTGGCTGAAGTTCGCGACCATGTCGGGTACAAGATCGGAGCGATTGCCAAACCTGAGATAGTGATTTTTACGGCTGACCTCCCCAAGACTCGTTCAGGGAAAATAATGAGACGTCTACTGCGGGATATCGCAGAGGGACAGACTGTGGGAGATACGACGACTTTGGCAGACCCGAGCGTGGTTGCACGTCTACAGGTGATGTATGAAGAAGAAGAATAGACCTGAGGCTACTGCGTCCTGATTTTTGATCTTTATTTTGCTGAGTTGAGCATCATCTTTGATGTACGGCTGATGGTGTGTGAATTCAAAATCCAGAGTCCGGTCAAGCACGAGTTCATCAAGCGGTTGCATCGGCGTTTCTCCGATGAAGGGATCGAGATCTCGTTCCCTATCCGGACCGTGATGATGAAAAGCGACCCCGACCAGGCATAGACTGACAAGGAATAACCATGCAGGATTTCTTTTCGAACATTGTTGCAAACGACTGGCTGCGGGCCGCGGGCGGAGTCCTTTCCCTGATCGTTTTGGCTTGGATGGCCAACATAGTGACCCGCAGAGTATTCCTGGAGTTCGTCCACAAGTTGATGAGCAGGACACGGTCCACTTGGGACGATCGCCTCTTTGAGCGACGCGTCTTCCACCAATTGGCTAGCGTGGCTCCAGCACTTGTGGTCTACATTGGAATCGACTGGGCCCTGAGCATCGGCGACAGTGCTTCGGCCGCTGCCGTTACGTTGACGAGTTGGGAGAATTTTTTGTTCGCGGCGGCAACCTTCGTACGCCGCCTGTCGTTGGCATGGGTGGTGATAGCTCTGACGAGGGCAGCCAGCGGGCTATTGGATGCCCTCAACGACATCTACTCCGCAACCTACGAAGAAGCCCGAAATCGCCCGATCAAGGGATACCTGCAGGTCATTAGTCTTTTCTTGTACGTGGCTACCGCCATCATTGTGATTTCCATTGTGGCAGGTCGTTCGCCCGTGCTCTTCCTCTCTGGCCTCGGGGCGCTCACGGCCGTGCTGATGCTGGTGTTCAGGGACACGATCCTGTCTCTGGTGGCCAGCGTTCAGATCATGTCTAACGACATGATCCGGATCGGGGACTGGATCGAAATGCCCCAAGCTCATGCCGACGGCGACGTCATCGACATTGCGCTCCACACGGTGAAAATCCAGAACTGGGATAAGACGATCTCCGCAATCCCAACCCACAAGTTTATCTCCGAATCCTTCAAGAACTGGCGTGGCATGAGTGAGTCCGGTGGTCGGCGGATCAAGCGCTCCATCTACCTGGACATGAACTCAGTCCACTTCCTATCCGAAGACGAGCTTGCTCGCCTGTCCCGCTTCGAGTTCCTGCACGAATACCTGGGCGCAAAGCAAAAAGACCTGGAGATTGCTAATGCCCGACAAATTTCCGGAAAAGGTATCAAGCCGGACTCACGACGGCTCACGAATGTGGGCACGTTCCGGGCGTATGTATGGCATTATCTGCGAGGACATCCGAAGATCCACCAAGAGATGACACTTCTGGTCCGACAACTCCAGCCGGGGACGCAAGGTTTGCCCTTGGAGATATACTGTTTCTCCAACGACACGAACTGGGCGAACTACGAGGGACTGACTGCGGACATCTTCGACCACCTTATCTCGAGTCTGCCGGAGTTCGGTCTTGATGCCTTCCAAGAGCCGGCGGGAAGGGATCTCAAGATCTTGCGTGCCTCAAGCTAGGGTTATCGTGTAGGCATATACGAGCTTCTACAAAAAAGTGGGCGTCGGCATAGAGTTTGAGTTCACGGTCGGAGTTCGCTTTCTAGCCGAGGCGATAACCACGCCGGGTGAGAACTTCTTTTCTATGAAGGCGAGTCACTGGTTAGACTTCAGATAAGACACACATAGAACGGCTCGCGATCGTTGGGCTCTTCTCGTTATTGGGCTCGGGCTGCACCCGGCAGGCGGAGGAGTCGCAAGACTCAACCCACGCTATGCTCCAGGGCCTTTGGCAGCTGCGGCATGCCCCTTGGAGACAAGAAGAGGGGCAGGAAAGGCATCTCTTCCGATAAGCAGGCGCGTCACTCCGGGATCAGACGGAATCAGACGTTTAAAGAGTGGTACTAAGCTTCGTCTGCTAGTGCATCAAGGGTGGGGGGAGCAGTTTTAGACGACTCCTTATCTGGCTTCTTCTTGACCTTCTTAGCTGGAACTCCTGCATAGACATAGTGCGGCTCAGTACTCTTTGTAAGCACTGCACCAGCGCCGACCATAGAATCATCAGCCACATGCGTACCAGCTAGAATTGTCGCGTGATATGTGATTCGCACCCCTCGCCCAATAATGGTTTTGGGCGTCTCTATGATGCGGCCATCAGCGATATCGTGTGTATGAGAATAAACGTTTGCAAAATCTGAAACTGACGAACCATCTCCTATCTCAATACCACCCCGGTCATCGAGGAGCACGTGTCGGTGGATCACCACGTTGTCACCAATGTCGAGATTGTAGCCGAATGACAATCGCACATGTGGGAATGCCTTGAAGTTTGCACCACAGTGGCCAAAGACATGGTGGGCAAGGATCCGTCTGAAGCGGATGCCGAGCTCTACATTTTCTCCTAGGTAACTACGGTCGAACATTTCCCAGAGCCACAGGAGTGGCTTGCGTGGTGTATAACGTTCTAGATCGATGTCCTGATAGTACTCTGGCTCGAGTGTAACATTTTCTGGGTTCATTTGAGCCAACGCGACAGGGAGGAAATGCGTGGCGTCTTTGCGAAGGTGTGCATCACCCAGATGTGGGAAATAGATGTCGGTTAGAATAAGCCGGCAGAGTTCATTTCGGTCACATTTTTCTGATTCAAGTTCCTCTGATAACCAAGCCAGCCACTCAGAATAAAGGTTGGATGTGTCGCTGGGGATTCTTACTGAACGCAGAGGCAAGAAAGGCATTAATGAATCTAGTCTAGATCAAGGGTATAGGTTCTAGAGTATTTTGAATTCTTGAACCGAAAATGGAAATATAAGCAGATCCATAGGGTGGCAGTATCAGGTATCTAGAAGTCTGCCCATGGATCTGGGTAATTCGTTCTGTACAGAACGAACCAATCTTGCAGGGCTATTAGATGAGCCCGTTGACGCTCCGTGGCCCTACAGATATCGTCTCCTATGGTAACAATCGTGTTTTCTGGAGCGGGTTCGCGCCCGCCCTATGACACTCTTATCCCAGGGCCTCAAGGGGCGGGCGCGTCTTATTGGGAGAGGTCGCTAAGCGATGTCTGATGCCGTGCCTCTGCGGGGCCAGATTGTAAGAGAAGCCCTCACATTCGACGATGTTCTCCTGATTCCCGGACATTCGTTGATTCACCCGAAAGATACGGATGTGTCTTCGCGTTTGACGCGTGAGATTTCTATTGAGATCCCATTGCTCTCAGCAGCTATGGATACAGTTACTGAGTCGAAATTGGCTATCCAAATGGCACGTGAGGGAGGCGTCGGGATTATTCACAAGAACCTCTCGCCCGAGGCTCAAGCAGAGGAAGTAGACCGGGTTAAGCGTTCTGAGAGTGGAATGATCCTGAACCCGATTACCCTCACGCGAGACAGCAGTCTTAAAGACGCTCATGAGCTGATGGCGAAATTTTCAATCAGTGGAGTTCCCATCGTCGAGGATACTGGGCGACTGGTTGGGATTATCACTAACCGAGATCTGCAGTTCGAGCTTGATCTTAATAAGTCTATAGAGCAGGTCATGACTTCTGACCACCTCGTTACTGTTCCAGTAGGGACTACGCTTGACGAGGCAGAAACGCTTCTCCATAAGCACCGTATCGAGAAGCTTCCAGTTCTAGACCAAGATGGAATCCTAAAGGGACTGATCACTGTTAAGGACATCTTTAAGCGCCGCCAATATCCGAATGCCTGCAAAGACGAGCATGGACGCCTTAGGGTAGGCGCTGCTGTTGGAGCATCGAAGGTTGATATTGAACGCGCAGCATTGTTAGTGGAAGCTGGGGCAGACTTGATTGTGGTCGATACTGCTCATGGCCATTCCGAGGGCGTGCTCGAAGCACTCGGGCGTGTGCGAGAGCGGTTCCCAGATACCCAATTAGTGGGTGGAAACGTCGGAACTGTAGAAGGGGCTCAGGCTTTGCTCGAGCGAGGAGTTGACGCAGTTAAAGTGGGTGTTGGTCCGGGTTCCATCTGCACTACGCGGGTGGTGACTGGTGTTGGTGTTCCACAGCTGACTGCCATCATGGATGCAGTTGATGGTGGGGATGGGTCGGTACCGATCATTGCCGATGGAGGAATCCGCTACTCAGGTGACATTGTAAAGGCTCTTGCGGCCGGAGCGGAGTCGGTAATGATGGGCTCAATGTTTGCTGGCACGGACGAAGCTCCAGGTGAGAGCTTTCTGCTAGAGGGTCGACGATTCAAAACCGTAAGGGGTATGGGCTCCTTATCAGCGATGGAAGAGGGTTCAGCAGACCGTTACTTCCAGGAAAATCAGGAGAGTCAGAGCAAGCTGGTTCCCGAGGGTATTGAGGCTAGGGTGCCATATAAGGGCCCTATTTCAGATACGATTTACCAGCTTGTCGGTGGTCTCAGGAGTGGGATGGGCTACTGTGGTGCTGCATCTCTTGATGACCTTCGCTCTAGCGCTCAGTTCAGCCGAGTTACACCAGGAAGTCTCAGAGAGTCCCACCCTCATGATGTTACCATCACCAGGGAAGCCCCGAACTATCGCATGTAGAGGAATTGGCTACCGCCTAAATCCCTTTAGTTCCTAGCTTTTTCCCTGTAAAACCCGAGTACCGAAGCTACGTTTAACTGTCCTTTGGTATCTCTGTGGGTATCCTGTAGGGTCACTGTTAGCCCTCTGTAGTGGGGCATGTAGTGGGGCATGTAATGACTGGGTCAAGATGCGACTGATGCCCAGATGACCTATTGAGTCCAACCGACGTAGAGCAGAAATGCCGCGATCACAAACAGGAGGATCCGAAAACACACCACCCAGCTTTGGAAATGACTCTCTAGCAAGTTCACTGCCCAGTTCCAGTGGAGCCATCTAAAGAATCTAATTCTGAGTCGCATCAA
>Ga0207965_1000067_pt1 | contig 25909 bp, 23 predicted proteins | sample Knorr_S23_td_O2m_FD_185609 | JGI IMG/M metagenome (GOLD analysis project Ga0207965, IMG submission 185609) | Marine microbial communities from Southern Atlantic Ocean transect - Knorr_S23_td_O2min_ad_571m_LV (SPAdes) (version 2) | ecosystem: Environmental > Aquatic > Marine > Oceanic | place...
ATACTGACAGGTGTTGCAGTCATTACAAAACTCATAACAACATAGCCAGTTGTTGCAGCACAAACAGCAACTATAAAAGAGCCTTGTTTGATAATATTTCTTAAAGGCCTTGTGGACTTATTAATCTGTTCCTTAAATTTTTCAGCAGGTTTAAAAAAGCACATTAATATAAATGCAATAACAAATAGCAAAGCAAGAATCAAGAAGGATCCTGCAAAGTCAGTTTCAAAATAATCTTTACCAAGAGTCGCAATTTCTGTACCAAGGTATGCTGAGATTAGTCCACCAAGAAGGACAATAGCGGTTGCTAAGGGCCTTTGTTCGAGTTCAACGCTTTCAATTGCTGCAAATCTAAATTGCTGCATAACCGCAACATTGCCTCCTAAGCAGAAAGATGCAAAACTAAATAGAAAAAACGATCCATTGATAATTGAAAAGATGCAAAGACCAATTAATAATATTGTGTATAAACATGTACCTAAAAAAACCTTCTTACGTCCGAAAATTGACATCAACCGAATGGCTGGAATGATACTCACTGCAGTTCCTACTACGATTGTTGCAACTGGTAATGTAGATAAACTTTTTGAGGGTGCAAGTACACTTCCAATAATGCCTCCTACAAATAGCATAAAAACACTAAGCGACATAAATAGTGCAAGACAGGCTGTCAATATCCAGACATTTTTAGGAAGATTTAACATTGAGCTGTAATCCTATGAGGTAGAAGACTTATTTCTTCTGAGGTCGCTTCCATTTACTAATTGTTGCTTGCTTGTTTCGACTCAACGTAAGTTTTTCACTAGGAACATCCTGGGTAATAGTTGATCCAGCACCTATTGTTGCATTTTTACCAATAGTTATGGGTGCAATTAATTGAGAATTAGAGCCAACAAAAACACCATCATCAATCACTGTTTGGTGTTTATTTACACCATCATAATTGCAAGTTATTACTCCAGCTCCAATATTTACATCTTTTCCTACTAAACTATCACCAATATAACTCAGGTGTGAAACTTTAGAGTTGTTACCTATTGAGGATTTTTTTACTTCAACAAAATTACCAATTTTGGCATAATCACCTACCCTAGTTTCTGGACGAATACGAGCAAAAGGCCCAATACTGGTATGGCTTCCAATAGTTGAATCCTCAATAGTTGAATTTTGCTTGATATCAGCATGATCACCGATTTTAGCGTTTTTTATAATACAGTTAGAAGCAATTACAACATTATTGCCAAGTTGATTATCACCTTCAAAAATAACGTTAACATCAATTATGCAGTCACTACCAAAGATTAAATTTCCACGGCAATCAAAACGGCTTGGATCTTTAAGAGTGAGACCATTAGTCATAAAACTTTGCGCTAACTTTTGTTGGTATACCCTTTCAGCTTCTGCCAAATTATTTTTAGTATTGATTCCCATGACTTCTGACGAATTCTCACAAGTAAATGATGTAATATTAACATCATCTTTGACTGCTTTTTCAACAATATCAGTAAGGTAGAGTTCGCCTTGTGAATTGTTGGGCTTAAGTTCGTTTAAGTATTTTTTTAACAGAAGACCTTTTACCGCCATGATGCCTGAATTAATTTCATCTATTTCAAGTTCTTCAGGTGTTGCATCTTTGTGCTCCACAATAGATTGTATAGCTTGACTTGAGTTTCTTATTATTCGCCCATAACCAGAAGGGTTTTTTTGAATCACAGTGAGAATTGAAAATCCTGTAGATTCTGCTTTTTTAATTAAAGTACTTAATGTGTTAGTCTGAATGAGCGGCACGTCGCCATAAAGAATAAGACAAATAGAGTTATCTGCAATGCTTGGTATCGTTTCTTTAACAGCATGCCCAGTTCCAAGTTGGTTTTTTTGAAATACCCAATTAATATTATTATTTATAACATTTTTAACTGACTCAGAATTATGACCCACAACTACACTGATAGATTCAGTCAGTGGTAAGGCAGCATCAATAACGTGCTGTAATAGGAATTTACCACCCAATTGATGAAGCACCTTGGTCACATTAGATTTCATTCTAGTGCCTTGCCCTGCAGCTAAGATAATCGTAGAAATACTATTGTTTGGGAGGTGGTTTTTCATGATGCCTAATGTAAAAAATTTCTTTGTATAATGTTACACTTTATAATCTGCATTTTTTATTGCAACTAATTTTTTATTGTTATTTAGATTAAAATGTTTATTCATTCTTGGAGTTAAAAAAAGTTATGGCTAATAAAGGCAATATCACTAGTTTATTCGGCAAGTCACCAATAAGTCCCTTGCAACAACACATGAAAAAGGTGCACTCCTGCATTAAGGAGTTTGGAGTTTTTGCTAAGGCTGCTAATGCAGAGGATTGGGAAAAAGCCCAAGTAGCTCAAATTTCAATTGCACAAAAAGAGCACAAAGCAGACAAGCTAAAGAAAAAGTTAAGAATGAATTTGCCTAGTACATTTATGATGCCCTTTTCTCGTAGAGACTTGTTAGATGTACTCTTAATCCAAGACTCTATTGCTAATATTACTAAAGATCTTGCGGGCTTAATGATGACTCGTCATATGGTATTTCCTAAAGAGTTTGCAGAAGATTTCATAAATCTGACTGGACTTTGTATTAAAACCTCAGCTGCTGCATTAGTAGCTATCAATGAGCTAGATGAGTTATTAGAAACCGCATTCAGTAGTCGTGAACGTAAAATTGTTGATCAGATGATTAAAAAAATCAATGAACTTGAGCATGACACTGATATAGCTCAAAGCAAGATTCGTGAAAAGTTGTTTGCATTAGAATCCAACCTAGCTCCAGTAGACGTAATGTTTTATTATAGAGCTATTGAATGGCTCGGTGAGACCGCAGATGCAGCACAAAAAGTAGGCTCTCGTTTTGAAGTCATGTTAACTAAATAGATGTTGGAGTTTTAATATGGAAATTATTGCTAATTATGGCAATGTATTAATAATACTGGCAATTATTTTTGGTACATTCATGGCTTGGGGTATTGGTGCAAACGATGTTGCTAATGCAATGGGCACATCGGTAGGTTCTGGCGCTGTTACTATTAAACAAGCAATTATTATTGCAGTTATTTTTGAATTTGCTGGTGCAATTCTCGCTGGTGGCGAGGTTACAGCTACAATTCGTAAAGGTATTTTAGATGCAGCATTATTTACCAATGAGCCGCATTTATTAGTATATGGTATGTTGGCATCATTATTGGCTGCAGGTATGTGGCTATTAATTGCTTCATCATTCGGTTGGCCAGTATCTACGACACATTCGATTGTTGGTGCGATTGTGGGGTTTGGCGCTGTTGGTGTAGGCGTTGACGCTGTTGCTTGGAGTAAAGTATTTAAAATTGTAATAAGCTGGGTAGCTTCACCAATATTAGCGGGAGTTATTTCTTTTATTTTGTTTAGAAGTCTTCAAAATTTAATTATTGACACAAAACATCCATTCGATAATGCAAAAAAATATGTTCCGTATTACATGTTTTTAGTTGGCTTTATTGTCTCTTTAGTTACTATATTCAAAGGATTAAAACATGTTGGGGTGAGTTTTGATACATTTACAAGTTATTCATTGTCAATAGGGGTTGGCTTACTTGTTGCAATTATTGGAACCTTTCTGATTCGAAACATTCACCTTGATCCTGATGAAAACAAAGATTTCTACTATGCTTCAATGGAGAGAGTTTTTGGCGTACTTATGATTATTACAGCAGCAGCAATGGCTTTTGCTCATGGCTCTAATGATGTTGCTAATGCTATAGGACCACTGGCAGCGATTTACAGTGTTGTTGAAAGTGGTGGGCTTATTGGCGCTAAGAGCACACTGCCTATATGGATATTACTAGTTGGTGGTGCTGGTATTGTTATTGGACTTATCACTTATGGCCATAAAGTTATTGCAACTATAGGTACTGGCATTACTCAGCTAACCCCATCTCGTGGTTTTGCTGCTACATTAGCAGCTGCAGCAACGGTAGTCATAGCATCAGGAACTGGAATCCCTGTTTCAACAACACAAGTATTAGTTGGCGCGGTATTAGGTGTTGGTATTGCTCGAGGAATGGCTGCATTAGATACGCGAGTTATTAATAAGATATTTTTATCATGGATTGTGACCTTACCAGCTGGCGCGTTCATGTCAATTTTATTTTTCTTTGCTCTCAAAGGAGTCTTTGGAGCTTAAAAAAAATGATAATTCAAGCTATAAGCAAAATTTTCTAGGGAGTTACAGATGACATTGGAAGAGGTTCAAAAAAAAATTGAATTAGGTATAGATCAATCACAGGTTACTATGGAAGGTGATGGTTGTAATTGTTCAGCAGTAGTTGTTTCGCCTATTTTTGAAGGCTTGTCTCTCTTACAAAGACAAAGAGCAGTACTTTCAGTTGTTAGTGAAGAAATAAAGAGCGGAGAACTGCATGCATTAAGTGTTAAAACATACACTCCAAATGAGAGATAGTATATAATTCGTTCCGTCTTGGGTTTGACGATAAAACCAAATGCAGAAAAGGAGTATTAAATGAAGAAAATTAAAATGCTATTATCATTAATAACCATTGCTATTTTGTTGACAAGTTGTGCGGCTTCGTACAGTGAAAAGTATGGCGATGACTGGTTAACCTCCACTAATAAATAATCAACTACAAGAAATTAGTAAAATGAAAACAGAAATTCATCCAGCTTACAAAGCTATTAAAGTTGTGTGCAGTTGTGGCAATGCCTTTGAAACTCGCTCAACTACGAGTAAAGACGAAATTCACACAGATGTGTGCTCTAGTTGTCATCCATTTTATACAGGCAAGCAAAAAATTATGGATACGGCTGGTCGTGTTGAGAAATTTAAGTCACGTTACGGCGCCTTCAAGCGATAAATAAAATCTAATATGCATTAAAAGCCACAACTGTGGCTTTTTTTGTGCCAGAAGGAAGCTTTAAATAAGCTTCAAAATGATTATAATCAACCTTTCTAACAAGAGAATACTATGGCATTTGATTACATTAATGCACTTCTAAAGAAAGAAGTATCACGCACTCCTATTTGGGTTATGCGACAAGCAGGTCGATACTTACCAGAGTATCGTCAGACTAGAAAGAGGGCGGGTGATTTTTTAAGTTTATGTAAATCCAGCGATCTTGCGTGTGAAGTTACGCTGCAGCCACTTGAGCGATTTGACTTAGATGCGGCAATTCTTTTTTCCGATATATTGACTATTCCGGATGCGATGGGTCTTGGATTGCATTTTGTTGAGAATGAGGGACCAAAATTTTCCAAACCTTTAACTACCCTTAATGATATTAATCGCTTGTCTAAGCCAGATGTTAGTATTGAACTTGCCTATGTCAGTGAAGCTGTCTCAGTAATCAAAAAAAACCTCAAAGGCAGAGTTCCTCTTATTGGCTTTTCTGGAAGTCCATGGACTCTAGCTACATATATGGTTGAGGGCGGTTCTAGTAAAAACTTTTCTAAAGTTAAGGGGCTTTTGTTTGAAAACCCTAAGCATTTGCATCAACTCTTAAATGTTCTAGCAGATACCGTTATTGATTACCTGAATGCTCAAATCGAGGCAGGAGCAGACTCTGTTATGATTTTTGATACTTGGGGTGGACTATTAAATAAAGAGAGTTACGAAAATTTTTCACTAAGATACATGTCAAAAATTGTTGATGGTATTCACCGTAAATATGATGTAAGAACGATTCCTGTGACACTCTTTACAAAAGGTGGGTCTGCTTGGCTCGAGCAAATTGCAGCAACTGGGTGTGATGGTGTTGGTCTTGACTGGACAATAGAAATCGGAGAGGCTGAAAAACGAATCGGCTCCAAGGTAGCATTGCAGGGCAATCTTGACCCTTCGGTCCTGTATGCCTCACCTGAGATAATTACTGCGGAAGCTTATAAAGTCCTTGATCAATTTAAAGGTCAAACAGGCCATGTGTTTAATCTTGGACACGGTATAACTCCTGATGTAAATCCAGAAAGCATGAAAGTTTTAGTTGATGCAGTTCACTCTTACACAAAGTCAAAATAAATGAATTTTTCTTGGATAGACATTAAATTGTGTTCTAGCCTGTCTATGTTAAAATTTAGACCTTAAAAATAAGAATAAAAACAATGTCACAAATCTCTAGTATTTTTAATAAACTTAATAAGTCTGGCGGCAAAGCTTTCATCCCATACATCATGGCAGGGGATGGAGGACTTGATAATTCAGAGGCTTTAGTATTTACTCTGGCCAATAAAGGTGCTGACATTATAGAATTAGGAATGCCATTCTCAGACCCTATGGCTGATGGACCAGTCATTGCTAAATCTCATGAAAGAGCAGTCGCTGATGGCGTTAGTTTGAATGACGTATTTGCTATAGTCGAGAGATTTCGAGAGCATAACCAAAGCACTGGTATTGTTTTAATGGGCTATACCAATCCAATTGAAGTTTATGGCTATAAGGCCTTTGCGCAAAGGGCACAAGAGACTGGGGTGGACGGTGTTTTAGTTGTGGATATGCCACCAGAAGAAGCTCATGAACTTAAATTGGAATTAGATAAATTAGAAATTGACTTTATTTTTTTGGTTGCTCCCACTACTACTGATGAGCGATTAAAGTATATCGCAAAAATTGCAACTGGCTATATTTACTATGTCTCCTTGAAAGGAGTCACTGGTGCCGGAAATTTGGATATTGACTCGGTTAATCATCACTTATCTAGAATGAAAAATTACATTAAATTACCAGTTGGCGTAGGCTTTGGGATTAAAAATGCAGAAATAGCCAAGCAAGTTAGTGAGAACGCTGACGCGGTAATTGTTGGAAGTGCACTTGTCTCTATTGTGGAACAGTTGTCAGGAGATAAGGATAAAATGATTACTAAAATTGGTAACCTATCAAATGAAATCTCAACTGCTATTAATTAACTAAGGCTTACTATGAGTTGGTTAGAGAAAATTTTGCCATCAATTGGTAAAAACGCTAAAAAAAATATTCCTGAAGGTCTTTGGAGTAAGTGCCCTGAGTGTAATCGTGTGCTTTATCAAGAGGAGCTTGAGCGTCTGCATTATGTTTGCCCTAAGTGTGATCATCATTTACAAATTTCTGCAAGAAAGCGCCTAGAAAGTTTTCTTGATGTTGAACATCAGTTTGAAATTGCTATTAATCTTCAATCAGTAGACCCTCTTAGATTTAAAGACCAAAAAAAGTATAAAGATCGCTATAGTGAAGCTCAAAAATCTACCAAAGAAAAAGATGCACTAGTTGTAAAAAAAGGTCTATTAAAAGGAATCCCAATTATAGCTGCTGCATTTGATTTTAGTTTTATGGGCGGTTCAATGGGCTCTGTTGTTGGAGAGAAGTTTGTTAGAGCAGCAGATGCTTCTATGGAAAATAAACATCCCCTCGTTTGTTTCTCATCTAGTGGTGGTGCACGAATGCAAGAAGGACTTTTTTCTTTGATGCAGATGTCTAAAACATCCCTCGCTGTTAAATTGTTATCTGATAACAAAATTCCCTTCATTTCAGTGTTGACTGACCCAACAATGGGAGGTGTTTCAGCTAGTTTAGCAATGTTAGGGGATGTACAAATTGCAGAGCCTAACGCAAGAATTGGATTTGCGGGTGCTAGGGTTGTAGAACAAACCGTCAGAGAAGAATTGCCAGAAGGTTTTCAAAGAAGTGAGTTTTTACTTGAAAAAGGCGCTATTGATATGATAGTGCATCGATCAGAGTTACGAAAAAAGATCTATCAGATATTATTTGCACTCAACCATAAGCACCAAATCTAATATTAGACTTTAGTAATTATTAATTTGAATAAAGTATATCAACTGTGAAGGTATTATTAGCTAATCCAAGAGGTTTTTGTGCTGGAGTTGAGCGCGCTATTGAGATAGTTGAGCGCGCTATTGATAAACATGGATCACCAATTTATGTTCGACATGAGGTTGTACATAATACGTTTGTTGTTGAAAATCTTAAGAAAAAAGGTGCAATTTTTGTTGATGAAATTGATCAAATCCCACAAGGTAGTATTGTAATATTTAGTGCACATGGAGTCTCTCAAGCTGTAAGAAAAGATGCTATCTCGATTTCTGAAAACGTATATGACGCTACATGTCCATTAGTAACAAAAGTGCATAAAGAGGTTGCTCGTCGTCAGAAGCAAAAACATCAAATCATCCTAATTGGTCATTCTGGCCACCCAGAGGTAGAGGGAACTCTTGGCCAGTCAAATGACTCAAAAAAAATTACCCTTATAGAGTCAATTAGTGACATTGATGATTTAAATTTTTCAGATGATATTGACATTTCATACACTACTCAGACTACCCTTTCAGTTGATGATACAAAACAGATAGTTGATACATTAAAGACTAAATTTCCTCAGATTCAGGCCCCTAAAAAAAGCGATATTTGTTACGCTACTCAAAATCGCCAAGATGCAGTAAAAGTTGTAATCAAAAATTCTGAAATGTTACTGGTGATAGGTTCAAAAAATTCTTCAAACTCTAATCGACTCAGAGAGATTGCAGAAAATAATGATAAACCTGCTTACTTGATAGATAGTGCTAGCGATATCGACATAGATTGGTTGCGTGGCATTACTTCAGTTGGAGTTACGGCTGGAGCTTCTGCGCCTGAATTATTAGTTCAAGAGGTTGTTGGCTATCTTTTAGAAAACGGCGCTGATGAGATTATTGAAGTGACTGGCGCTAATGAATCTGTACATTTTCCAGTCCCAGAAACTTTAAGAGTATAGGGCTTACTAAAAAAATTAGAGTGGTCTTTAATTAAGGATATTATGAAAAAATATGATATATATGGAATAGGCGCAGCTATAGTAGATACAGAAGTTATTGTGTCTGATTCATTTCTAAAAGAAAATGAAATTGATAAAGGACTTATGACGCTTGTTGAAGAGGAGCGTCAACGGAATTTAATTAACTCTCTAACTACTCAACGCATACCAGTAAAGAGAAGTTGTGGTGGTTCAGCATGTAATACAGTTGTGGCAGCAAGTAGATTTGGCTCTAAAACTTTTTACTCAGGGAAAGTTGCTACAGATAATGAGGGTGATTTTTTTGTAAAAGATTTGAAGCGTGCTGGCGTTGATTTTCAAGATGTAGAAGCTTCAAGTGGTGTTACTGGAAAATGCCTTGTAATGGTTACTCCTGACGCTGAGCGTACTATGAATACGTATTTAGGAGCTAGTTTAGAGCTATCTTCCAATGAAATTGATCTGGCGTCATTAGAAAATTCAAACTGGTTATACATTGAAGGATACTTAGTTACCGATGATGCAAGAACAGGGGTCGCAAGAGATGCTATGATTTATGCTAAGCAAAAAGGAGTTAAAACCTCACTCAGCCTTTCAGACCCATTTATAGTAGATGTTTTTTCAGATAATATTAGAACTATTATTGGCAACGATGGCATTGACTTACTCTTTTGTAATGGAGATGAGGCTAGAAGTTTTACTGATACTCATACAATTGAAGCTGCAATTGAAGCACTTAAGCAATATGCTAAGACATTCGTCATTACTAGAGGGCCAGGTGGTTCATTGGTCTTCGATGGTAAAGAACTTATTCATACTTCAGGTGTCATTACAAATGCTATAGATACAAATGGTGCTGGGGACATGTTTGCTGGTGCATTTTTGTATGCCTTGGGATGTGGTAAAAACTATTCCTGGGCCGCTAATTTTGCTAATGCTGCTGCTGCGCGCGTCGTTAGTCAATTTGGACCCAGAATTAAGGTGATTGAATATATAAGTCTTAAGCAACAGTTTAATATCCATGATTAGTCTCTAAATAATCAAATTTTTTATTAATATTTCATATTCAACTGCTGACTTAATATAATATAATTAAAGTCGTTTTTAGAGGGATTTAACATGAAAAATGCAGTAAGCAAATTGTTTCAATTAAGAAAAGCATTAGATGAGTGTGAAAAAGAGTTTGGTTTGAATAATTATTCTGAAGTTGAGAAAGCGGTATTTTCTTTTGTAACTGCAAATGTAAACGTTACAATAACCTCAATTAAGAATGAACCATACTTCTCTAAATATTCTCTTTCTACTATTAAAAGGGCAGTTCTTTTCCTTAACAATAATGGTGTGATAAAGTCTGAGCAGTCTTTAGTTGATAAAAGAGAAATGATTTTAACACTAACTAATTAGTTTTTTTAAGAAGTGAGTGAACCTACCCCGACCACTATAATAAACAGAGGCTAACAGAGTGTCGTAGTTCAATCTCTATAAAAAATAGTTAACTAACAGATCCTTGTTAGTTGCCGGTCAAGATAAGTGAATAAGGAGAACTATGTTGTTATGTTGTGAGTTCTATTTTGAATAAAATTAACCATTTTCTCTATGTAAATTTTATCGCTTTTGCCGTTATTGTTTTTATTACGTTTATTAATGGCCAGACCTACCCTTTGGTTGGTAACTTCATTTGGCTTCCTTTAGGTGCAGTGTCCTTATGCTATCTTTTATTTGGCTTTAGAATTTTCATAGCGGTTTTCATGGCAATTACATTTTCATCTGTTTGGTTTCATGATGCTTCATTTGATGGGATAAAGATTGTACACCTTGTGGGTACCCTTGCTCCATTGCTAGCTATTGCCAGCATGAAATTCTTTAAACTATCAAACTTTTTTGAAGGAAGCAAACTAGTTTTTCAGCACTTACTTTTTTTAGCAATTTTGACTGCTTTATTTAATACACTAATGAAATTCTTTGCATTTTCGTACATTGATAATATTTCAATTAATGCGGTGAAATTTATACAAGGGTATTTGCTTGGGGATATTTTAGGTTGCTTAACTATTTTATTTTTTGCGGCTCTAGTAATTGTTCCTGGAATTCGTAAATTTGCTCCAAATTATGCTCCTTCAGAAAAATAAACTTATCTCGCAAATATAGCTCTACTGGGAAGATTCCTTATACTAAGCTAGTTAGTAATTCCTTAACTTTCTCTATTCGTGTAATACTGTGATCCATTGTCTCTTTAAAAATGAGAGTATTTTGATTTTTTAATTGATAAATTGAAGGTTTTTTTTGAATCAAATCAATAATTTTTATAGCTTCTATAGCGCTATTATTATTTAGAGTTATTTCAGTTTTTTCATCGAAAATATTTATCTTTTTTACTCCAAATTTTTCAGCAAAAATCCTTAATGAAGTTGATTCAAATAGATTTTTTGTTTGATCAGGAAGGAGGCCAAAGCGATCAATCATTTCAATTTTTAATTCTTTTAACTCATCATCATCCTTGGCGCTAGCAATTCTTTTGTAAAGTATTAAGCGTTCATGGACGTCAGATAAATATGTTTCAGGTATTATGCAGGCGATACCACTATTAATTTCAATCTCGTCAATAATTGCATCATTGATATCAAATTTTGTATTATTTTTGATAGCCTGAATTGTTCTTTTTAGAAGGTCATGGTAAAGATTAAATCCAATGTCTGAAATTTTACCGCTCTGATTTTCTCCAAGTAAATCTCCAGCTCCTCTTATCTCTAGATCATGATTTGCTAGCATAAACCCTGCTCCAAGCTCCTCTAATGAAGCAATAGCATCAAGACGCTTCTTTGCATCAATAGTTAGTGATTGATGTGACTTTATAACAAGATATGCATATGCTTTATGATGAGAACGACCTACTCTCCCGCGAAGCTGATGTAGTTGAGCAAGTCCAAAATTTTGTGCATTATTAATAATCATTGTATTAGCACTTGGAATGTCAATTCCAGTTTCAATAATTGTAGTACAAACTAAAAGCTGAAAACGCTGATGATAAAAATCAGCCATAATTTGTTCAAGCTCTTTGCTTGGCATCTGCCCATGAGCGATCCGAACATTGAGATTTGGCATCATGTCTCTTAGAGATTCTGCCATATTGTCAATTGTGTCTATATCGTTATGAACTACAAAAATTTGACCGCCTCGGTGAAGTTCGCGAGAACAAGCTTCATTAATGGTTTCATTGTTCCATTCATCAACGAAGGTTTGTATTGCAGTTCTTTTTGCAGGGGGAGATGCGATAATTGAAAGTTCCTTTAAAGACCCTAGAGCCATATTGAGTGATCTAGGGATAGGCGTCGCAGTCATTGTTAGTATATCGCTTTGCCCGCGAATCTTTTTAAGTGATTCTTTTTGCTTAACACCAAAACGATGCTCCTCATCAATGATAATCAATCCTAAGTTGCGGTATTTAATTGATCCCTGGATGAGTTTATGAGTTCCTATTACAATATCAATTTTTCCTTCATTGAGTCCAGATTTGATTTGACTCTGTTCCTTTGAATTCTGAAATCTCGAAAGAGATTTAATCATTATTGGAAACTTTGAAAAGCGATCCGTAAAAGTTTGATAATGCTGGCTAGCTAATAAAGTTGTAGGCACAAGCATTGCAACCTGTTTTCCCGCCTCCACAGCTAAAAATGCTGCTCGCATAGCAATTTCAGTTTTTCCAAAACCCACATCTCCACAAACCAAACGATCCATTGGTTTATCAGACTGCATATCTAGAAGAACATCATCCATTGTTTTAAGCTGATCTGGAGTTTCTTCAAAAGCAAAGCTAGAAACAAAAGAACTATAAGAATCGCTTGGCGCAGGATAGGCAAAGCCTTTTTGGGACTGTCTTTTTGCATAGATCTCTAATAACTCTACTGCAACATCATAGAGTGCTTCAGCAGCCTTTCTTTTCGCTTTACTCCATTGCTGACTTCCAAGCTTATGAAGTGGTGCATTGTCAGTACTTGCTCCAGAATATCGAGAAACTAAATTAAGAGCAGTAATGGGCACCATCAGAATTGAACCATTAGCATACTCAAGTGATAGAAAATCTTGCTGATTTTCATCAAAAGATCGACTCTTTAGACCTAAGTAACGTCCAACACCATAGTGTTCATGAACTATAGGGTCACCCAGTTGAATTTCAACAAGACTTTTAATAGACTCATCAAAATCTTTATGTTTTGCACGTCTTCTTCTTCTTTGGTTGACTGCATCTTGACCAAACAAATTATTTTCAGTTATAATCGCGAAATGATCGCAAAGAATTCCGTCACTTAGACGAGCATTTGTAATGCAAAGTTTATGTTCTTGATCAAGAAAATCATCCCAACCATTACAATTAATTGCGCTTATGTTATAACTCGATAGGAGTTCGGTAAGAACGCTTTGACGTCCTTCAGATTCGCATAAAATTAATACTCTGGATTGGAAATTTTCAACAAATTTAATTAATTTATTTAGAGGATTTTTTGTTTGAGCTTGAATTTTTACAGGTGGAAGAATTGCTGAAGAAAAGTTGAGAGCACCGATTTGATCGATTTTTGAAGACTGAGTCTGGATTTGATTTTTATCCTTAATTAGTTTAAAAAATTCCTCAGCACTTAAAAAAACTTTGTTAATTTCTAGTGGAAGTCTTTCAAGAGAATGATTGCAATGTTCATAGCGCTCAAGTAATTCATGACTTTGATTTTTCATAACCTCAGACAGACCTTTTTGATAGACTACAATTGGCTCTGTATTTAAGAAATCAAAAAGAGTGTTAGTTTTATCAAAAAACAGTGGTAGGTAGAACTCTATTCCACCAGGAAACCTGCCCTCACTGACCTCGTTATAAATGAATCCATCAGTATTACCAAATTCAGATAAGTAATTACTCTTAAAGGTCGAAATACTTTCGTTATCTGATGCAAATTCTCGTGCAGGCAACAGTTTGATTTTATTTATAACTTCAATTGAACGCTGAGTTGAGGCTTTAAAGGTGCGAATCGAATCAATCTCATTATCAAATAAGTCAATTCGATATGGGTACTTTGCACCCATAGGATAAAGATCGATTAATGCACCTTTAATACTAAACTCACCTTGATCCATGACAGTTGATACCCTTCGATATCCAATTTTTATAAGTTTATTTACAAAGGGTTCTATTTCAAGAGTTTGGCCTGCACTTAAACTGAGGCTATATCTATCAATATAGTCTGTCGGGCATAATTTTTGTGACAATGTTTCAAGGGTCGTTATGACAATGCCAGCTTCAAAGGTTGATAATTTTGAGAGCGTCTCAAGCCTAGATGAGACAATATCTGGGTGAGGTGAAAAGTGATCAAAAGCCAATACTTCCCAGCTAGAAAAATCTAATATTTCAATAGAGGAGTTAAAAAATTTCAGCGCTTTTTGTATTTCATCATAATGCGCAATATCTTTGGCAATGTATACTAAAACTTGTTTTTGAGATTCAGCAAATTCTAAGAGTGCTAGGGCTTCAGATGAGCCATAAAGTGAACCCCAGTGATTTGTTAAGCCAGACGAAAAAGGCTTGAAGTCTTCAGGATAAAAAACGCTCATAAGATATGAACATTTTCCTTAGCGAGCATTTCGATTAGTTGTATTGTTGGAAGTCCTATGAGGCTATTAGGATCCCTGCCTTCCATACTGCTGAATAATGCAATTCCTAAACCTTCTGATTTAAAACTACCGGCACAGTTAAGGACATCTTCTTTTTCTAGGTAAGACGAAATTTGATTATCAGTTAGTTGCTTAAAGTTGACTTTGAAAGGCTCAACATGAACTTGTATGGCTGAGGTTTCTGTATTTAATAGAGCGATGCTAGTGAGAAATGTTACAGTTTTTCCAGAACTTTTTTTAAGCTGTGCAAATGCATTTTCGTGGGTACCTGGTTTATTAAATATTTCGTCATGTGTTGTATTTCCAGTATCTAGAGTTGCAACCTGGTCGGACGCAATAATAATTCCAGAGTGTGTTTTTGCAACTTCTTTGGCTTTTTCTTCGGACAATCGATAAACTAGTTCATATGGTGATTCTGAAGTATTTCTACTTTCATCAATGTCAGGTGAGGCAGTTGTAAAGGGTACGCCCAGCCTTTCTAGAATAGCTTTTCTGAAGGGCGACGATGATGCAAGAATGAGCGACACTAGGAGTTCAAAAATTGTAAAATAATCTAATATTTTACTTTATTCAGGCAAAATTTATGCGCTTATCAATAGTAGTTGCAATGGACGATAATCGCCTGATTGGAAAAGATAACGGACTTCCATGGCACCTTCCAGCTGACTTGGCTTATTTTAAAAAAATTACCACTGGGAATTCTATATTGATGGGTCGTAAAACTTATGAATCTATTGGGAGAGCGCTACCTAATCGTCGAAATATTGTAATTACAAGAAACTCAGAGGCTTCATTTTCTGGCTGTGAGGTAGTTGACAGTATTGATGCAGCACTTTCAATTACTAAAAATGATAATGAAGTAATGGTAATTGGAGGTGCAAGTTTATGTGAGCAATTGCTTCCAGAAGTAACAAGACTATATATTACTCAGATTGAAGGGAAATTTAAGGGCGACATTTTTTTCCCTGAATATGATAAAAATGAATGGTATCAAGTTAGCTGTGAATCTCACCAGCCAGATGCTATTAACAAGTTTGTATACCACTTTATTATAATGGAGAGGAAATAATGAAAAAGTTATTATTATTGAGTCTAATAGTTCTTTATATATCAGGGTGTGTTTTAACCAAAGTAGTTACTGTTCCTATGAGAATTACAGGTTCTGTTATTTCGGTAATACCGGTTGTAGGCGATGGAGTTGACGGAATATTAGATGCAACCGCAGATGCAATCGACGCAATACCTATCTAGCTTGCCTCAAGCAGTGCTTTATTTTTTGCCGCTAGAACTTCTTTTAACGCCTTTGGCATCACTTTAACAAAGTGAGCTATTTCTTCATCCCAGTTATTTATAATTTTCTCTGCAATCTGAGAGCCCGTCAGTTTGAAATGCTTGGTCAAAAGAGTAAACAACTCAGAAGTTGACTCTCTATCCATCGGATCAAAATCTATCATTGCTGAGTTAGCTCTGCTTAGAAGAGTTAGGTTAGGATTGTAGACAAAAGCTATCCCACCACTCATACCAGCGCCAAAATTGCGTCCTACCTCACCTAGTATTACTGCGCGTCCACCTGTCATATATTCACACCCATGATCACCAATTCCTTCAACAACCGCAATCAGTCCAGAATTTCTTACACAAAAGCGCTCAGCTACCTGGCCGGATAAATACATTTCACCCCCAGTGGCACCATAACCGCAAACATTACCAGCAATGATTTCACTCTGTGGAGTGTAGGTAGAATCTTTTGGTGGGTAAATAATTAAGCGGCCACCAGAAAGCCCTTTGCCAACATAGTCATTAGCGTCACCCTCAACTGACAGAGTTATTCCTCTTGCAAGAAATGCACCAAACGATTGTCCTGCCGAGCCTTTAAAATCAACATGTATTGCACCATCTTTTAGGTTATTTGCATTTCTTGTCTTGACAACATGAGAAGACAGCATCGCCCCAACAGCTCTGTCAATATTAGAGATAGTTGATTCAAGTTTAACCTTGCTATTGCCTTCAATTGCAACTTTTGATTTTGCAATTAGCTGATGATCAAGTTGTTCCTCAAGCTGATGATCTTGCTTAATACTTTGAAAGGTTCCTGCATCTCTATATTGATTATCGGCAGGTGTTAAAACTGCACTTAGATCTATAGAGTCCTGTTTCCAGTGGTTAATTGCTTGATTCATTTCAAGCATATCAACGCGGCCGACCATATCAGTTAGTTTTTCAAAACCAAGTTTTGCCATAATAATACGTAACTCTTCTGCCACCATAAATAAGTAATTGACGACATGTTCCGGTTTGCCTGTAAATTTTTTACGCAACACTTTATCTTGCGTTGCTATTCCAACCGGACAGGTATTGAGGTGACATTTACGCATCATAATACAACCCAGTGTAATCAGTGGGGCTGTTGAAAAGCCAAACTCTTCAGCTCCTAGCAGCGCAGCAATTGCAACATCTCTTCCTGTTTTAAGTTGACCATCAGTCTGAATGACTACTCGTGAACGTAGGTCATTCATAACTAGAGTTTGATGTGTCTCAGCAACCCCTAGCTCCCAAGGCAGGCCGGCATGTTTAATTGAAGTTAAAGGTGAGGCGCCAGTTCCACCGTCATGACCAGCAATAACAATATGATCAGATTTAGCTTTAGTTACACCTGCAGCAACTGTTCCAACACCAACTTCAGAGACTAATTTCACACTAATACGAGCATCAGGATTAGACCTCTTAAGGTCAAAAATTAGTTGAGCTAAGTCTTCAATAGAATAAATATCATGATGTGGCGGTGGACTAATTAAGCCTACACCGGCAGTCGAGCAACGAATCTTTGCAATTCCTTCATCAACTTTGCCGCCAGGTAATTCACCACCCTCTCCTGGTTTTGCACCTTGTGAAACTTTAATTTGCAACTCATCAGCATTATTTAGGAATTCAATAGTAACACCAAAGCGACCAGATGCAACTTGCTTAATAGCGCTTCGACGAGAATCGCCATTTAAATCTGGAGTCCATCGTTTAGAGTCTTCCCCTCCTTCTCCAGTATTTGATTTTCCACCAATACGATTCATTGCTATCGCCAGAGACTCATGAGATTCAGCAGATATAGAGCCAAAACTCATTGCGCCAGTTACAAATCTTTTTACAATTTCTTGAGCTGGTTCAACTTTTTTAATGTCGATTGGTTTACCTGTTTTGAATTCCATTAAGCCTCGAAGAGTACAATTTCTAGTGCCTTCTTCATTGGATTTTTTTGAGAATTCCCAGTATGCATTTTGATCATTACTTCTAGCTGCTTTTTGAAGACTGGTAATAGTTTGAGGTTCCCACATATGTTTCTCACCACCACTTCTCCAATGGTATTGTCCAAGGTTATCTAGTGAGGTTGAGAGGTATGCTTTTTTATGTTGCGCTTCAGATTCAGTTTGAATGACATCGAAGCTAACCCCACTGATTCTACTTGCAGTTTCAAAGAAACACTTATTCATGACTTCAGGAGAAAGCCCAACCGCCTCGAAAATTTGTGCACCTTTGTAGGACGCTAATGTTGAAATTCCCATTTTTGCCATCACTTTTAGCATCCCTTTAGCGATAGCTTTGCGATATGCTTTAACAATTGCCTCGTCATCATCTAGATGAATTAGATTGTCTCGCCTTGCTTGCCATAGTGCTTCAAAGGCAAGGTATGGATTAATAGCGTCAGCGCCAAAACCTGTCAGTAGACAGAAGTGATGGACTTCTCTAGCTTCTCCAGTTTCAACGATTAGCCCTACTTGAGTTCTTTTGTAATTAGCCACCAAATATCTATGTACTGCTGAGGAAGCCAGAAGAGAACTTATAGCATTTCGGCTTGAATTAATATTTCGATCTGACAATATAACTAGACTATGACCATCATCTATAGCTTGAGTACTTTGTTGGCAAATAGAATCAAGCATCTCACTTAAGTCATGCTTTTCATTTACATCGTAAGTAATGTCAATCGTCTTGCTTGTCCAGCCACGATGGTCGCATTGATGTAAAGCTGATATTTCTTCATTTGTTAGAATGGGATGCTCAATAACTAGGCGATGGGCATTTTCAGCCTTGTTGCTTAGTAGGTTTCCTTCGGGCCCGATTGAACAGCTCAATGACATAACAACCTCCTCTCTTATAGAGTCGATAGCAGGATTAGTGACTTGAGCAAAAAGTTGCTTAAAGTAATCATAGATTATGCGAGATTGATCTGAGAGACATGCTAATGCAGAATCATTCCCCATTGATCCGACTGGATCCCTTAGCTCACTGACAAGTGGTAACAACATAAATTGTAATGTTTCTGTACTATAACCAAATGCCTTTAATCGGTTTATAAGTGTTTCAGGATAGAAGCCTTTAGCATCTCCAGTAGCTGGTAAATCTGATAGTTTTATTTGTTGATCTTTTAGCCAATCATGGTAAGGATTTTTCCCAGCAAAGCTGTCTTTTATCTCGTCATCATCAACTAGCTTGCCCTTATCAAAGTCAACAAGAAACATTTTTCCAGGCCTAAGTCTGCCTTTTGTTTTAATGTTATTGGTTTCTACATCAACCACACCAACTTCAGAGGCCATAATAACTCGATCATCATGAGTCAAGTAGTAGCGAGATGGTCTAAGTCCATTCCTGTCAAGAACTGCACCAATGTATCTTCCATCGGTAAAAGCAATTGATGCAGGCCCATCCCAAGGCTCCATAACATTAGAGAAATACTCATAAAAAGATTTTTTCTTTTCACTCATCTCATTGTCGTTTTGCCAAGCTTCCGGGATCATCATCAATACAGCTTCCTGTAATGACCTTCCATTCATTAGAAGAAATTCTAAAACGTTATCAAAGCTACCAGAATCTGAAACTTCAGTTTCAATAACTGGTAAAGTTTTATTTAAGTTATTACCAAAAACAGCGCTCTCTAAAACTCCTTCGCGAGCCCTCATCCAGTTGAAGTTACCTTGTCGAGTGTTAATTTCTCCATTGTGAGCCATAAAGCGACAAGGTTGTGCACGATCCCAAGATGGAAAAGTATTGGTTGAAAAACGTGAATGTACCATAGCTAAATATGTGCTAAATTTTTTATTACTAAGGTCTGTATAGAAGTTCAATAACTGCGACCCCATAAGCATTCCCTTATAGATTATGACTCTTGTAGAAAGACTACAAATATAAAATAACAAGGCCTGAGAAAGTGAATCGTCTGAGCGGATGACTTTGGAAACATGTTTTCGAATAATATAAAGAATACCCTCAAAGGAGTCTGAATCTAGTCCTTGAGAGTTAGCAATAATAAGCTGTTTCATTACAGGTTGAGAGTCACGTGCAGTATCTCCAATATCAGCCTTGATTTCATCCAACGGCACATCACGCCAACCAATCAGGTTTTGACCTTCATCTTTTACGGCTTTTTCAATTACTGAAATGCAGTGTTGTCTTTCTTTAGCATCTTGAGGAAAAAATACATTTCCAACTCCGTAGCTTCCTGGCTCAACTTTAATTCCAAATAGAGATTGAATTTCCAATGAGAAAAAATCATGTGGAATGTTCGTCAAGATACCAGCACCATCACCAGTGTTTGCTTCACAACCACAACCTCCACGATGATCCATACGAGAAAGCATTTCTAGGGCATCTTTAGTAATTTTATGAGAGGGATGACTTTTTAAATTAGCAATAAAGCCAACACCACAATTCTCTTTCTCATTGTTTGGGTGATAAAGACCACGAGGCCTAGGCAAGTGTAATTGCTTGTTGATCATGAAAACTGAGTGTAAAAAAGAATGTAAAAAAAGAGAGTATTATAACGTATAACCCCCCCTTTTTGAATACCAAATCGACCCAATTGTATTGTCATAATAGGCATCTTAAGGTAGAATCTTTTTATTTTTAATAGATATGCTAGCAATCATTTCACCTTCAAAAACGCAAGATTTTTCTTCATGTGATATTGAATCTTATTCGCAATCTCGACAATTAAACCACTCTCAAGAATTAGTCAACATTCTAAAGAATAAGACTCAGCAACAAATTTCAAAACTTATGTCACTGAGTGAAAAATTATCAAAGTTAAATTTTGATCGTTTTCAGAGCTTTAAAACTCCCTTCTCTTTGGGTAATGCTAAACAAGCTTTGCTTGCTTTTAAGGGTGATGTTTATAATGGTATTGATGCGTCATCACTCTCTAGTCAAGACCTAGAGTTCGCACAAAATAATATTCGTATGCTTTCAGGACTTTATGGTGTTCTTAGACCACTCGATTTGATACAACCTTACCGCTTAGAGATGGGAACAAAGCTTCACAATAAAAAGGGCAGCAATCTTTATGATTTTTGGGGGGATGATATTAGTGATGTTCTTAATGAAGATGAATCAGATCTGATAGTTAATCTTGCATCTAATGAGTATTTTAAGGCTATTGATAAAAAAACACTTAAGGCAAATGTTTTAGATATAGTTTTTAAAGAAAAGAAAGGTGAAACTTATAAAGTTATAGGAATTTATGCGAAGCGTGCTAGAGGGTTAATGGTTAATTACATTATTCGTAATCGTTTGACCAGTAAAGAATTGTTGAAAGATTTTTCTGATGAGGGTTATCGTTTTGATCAAAAGCTTTCTACAGGTTCATCATGGGTTTACCATAGAGATTAAAGACATATTATTTGAGAGAGAATTAAAAGTGCAATCTATTTAATTGACTGGTATATTATTTTTTCCTTGAATTAGCCATTTAAATATAGAGGATTATGATTAAGGTATATACGTCTCATTCTTGTTTCTACTGCACCAGAGCAAAAAACTATCTGGATAATCTTGGGATAGATTACCAGACTCTTAATATCCAGGAAGATAGTGATGCTAGAGATTTTTTTGTCAAATCTGGATTTCGTACTGTGCCTCAAATTTTTGTAGATGATCAGCTTTTATGCAAAGGTGGCTCAGATGGTTTGGTTCAAATGACCAAAGAAGATATTCAAAATAAAATTATAGAGTTAACTGGAGTACGTTCTTAAATTTCTCTAATTCCAGCAACTCCTTGAGCTCCTATACTTAAAGCTTTCCCAATCAGTTCTTTGTTCATTCCGCCTAATAAAAATAATGGCAAGTTGCATTGGTCAATAATATTAGACGATCTATCCCAGCCTAGGATTTTTGCATTTGGATGACTTAGAGTTGCTTCTACTGGGGACAGGCTAATGTAATCAGCAGAAATTTTTTCAGCATGTGTTGTTTCCAGCTTGTTATGTGTTGATGCTCCCAAAAGTTTATTATCATCACAAGGCCTTTCTTTTAAAGATAAGAGTTCAGAGCTAGTCAAATGCCATCCATCACAAATCTCTCTATAAGTTTTAATTGGTGTGTTAAGTATAAGTCTTGCCTTATATTCTTTACAAAGTATATATATATTTTCTATATAAGTACTATCGAGTATAGTTTTGCTTCTTAGCTGTATAAGTTTAGTGCCACTAATTAAATGTTTTCTACATTCATCTATAGTAGATTCACTCTGATGTTCATCTGGTGTAATCCAATAACTCTTTGGTAGAGAAATTTTATGAATAATTTTCCACATAGTGGGCAGTAATTTATAGTTTTTAAATTGCTCAATACTACTCCAGGCAATTTCTTGGCCTTCTTTTCCTAGAGGATCTCCTAAGGAATCTTCAATATTGTATATTGATAAATTAACCGTCTTGTCTGGATAGTGGTGAAAGATTTTGTGGATTAATCTACAATCTTTCACAGTAATACCAACCTCCTCGTATAACTCTCTTGAGAGGGCACTAAAACTATCTTCGCCAACTTCTATTTTGCCGCCTGGAAGCTCCCAATAGTTTGGCATAAATTGGTCTTGTTGACGCTTAGTAATGAGTATTTCTTTATTTTCGTTTCTAATAATTCCGATTACTACTTCAATAATTTTATTTTTAGTTTTCACTACTTTTTTAATATTTAACAGATACTTTTCTATTATCACCATTAATAGAAGTCCAAGGTAAAATAACCATTTTACTATTTGAGAATGTTAAGTGGACCTTCGCAATAAGATTCAGTCTCTAATGCCAATTAAGGAAAGCCTTACCAGTAACCTTATCGGTATTGAAAAAGAGGGTTTGCGCGTTGGTAGAAATGGTGTCATAGCTCAAACAGCTCATCCAGAGGGCTTTGGTTCTGCACTAAAAAACACTTCAATCACTACAGATTTTAGTGAGGCTTTACTTGAGTTAGTAACACAGCCATTAATGGGTGCGGACAAAGTTCTAGATGAGCTCACTAAAATTCATCATTATGTTTATCAACACTTGCCTTTAGGTGAGCGATTTTGGCCTGCAAGTATGCCTTGCATAATAAGAGGACTCACAAATATACCTATAGCTAATTATGGCACTTCAAATTTAGGGATGATGAAAACAGTTTATAGACGTGGCCTCTCTAATCGATATGGTAGCGTCATGCAGTCTATTGCTGGCATCCATTTTAATTACTCATTCTCATCAGAGTTCTGGCAATCTTATCGTGAATTAATTTCACCAGAAGATAATGATTCTAAAGGCTTTATGGATTTACATTACATGGGGTTAACTCGAAATGTTTTAAGATATGGATGGTTAATTCCATACTTATTTGGCGCTTCAGCAACTGTATGTAAATCATTCATGCATGACTACCACGAACATACTTTTGAAGAGTTTGATGATAATACTTTGTATTTACCCTATGCTACTTCATTAAGAATGGGTGATATAGGCTATCAGAACTCCCAAGAAGATGAAAAAGGGGTTAAGGCAAATTACAATAGTTTATGCCACTATATATATAGCCTAAGATCTGCAATGAAAACAAGCTGTGAGGATTTTGAAAAGATCGGCATAAAAAAGAAAGGAGAGCACCTACAACTTAACACTAATATTCTGCAGATTGCAAATGAATACTACTCTTCAGTTCGTCCAAAACCTATTTTATATGGTAATGATAGGCCTTTGAGGGCTCTTGATCAGAATGGTATAGGTTATATTGAGATTAGATCATTGGATATTAATCCTTTATTAGAAGTAGGAATTGATATACAACAAATTCAATTTTTAGAAGTATTTTTATTGTATTGTCTTTTAGAAGATTCGCCAACTATTTTGTCATCAGAATTAGTTGAAATTGATTCTAACTCTCAACTAGTTGCTCACAAGGGTAGAGAGCCCGACTTAAAGCTCGTCAATAATGGTAAGGAAACATCACTAACTGATTGGGGTGATAATATTTTTGCAGGAATAAAGCAATGCTCAAAGCTATTAAGTACTGATCATCAGCAATCAGTAGACAATATTTCACTTCGTATTAAAAATCCTGACTTAACTCCATCAGCAATAATGCTTAATGAAATGCAACATCAAGAGATGGGCTTTTTTGAATACACAGATCAATTTAGTCGCAAATATCAAACACTATATAAAGATAAAACTTTTGCTAATGACTACTTCCATGAATTAGATGAACAAGTAATATCATCAAGAAATGAACAGTTAGAGATTGAGTCTAATGACGTAATGAATTTTGATCAATTTCTAGAAGATTATTTTGCAAACGATGCATAAGGTAGAAACGATATGTGCTCTAGCTACAGCTATTGGGCAAAGTGGCATCGGAGTAGTTCGAGTTTCTGGACCATTATCCAAAGCTATAGGTCAAAAATTACTGCATATTGAATTAAAAGCTAGGCACGCCTATTATGGTTCTTTTTACGATAAAGGCAGTAATAAGATTGATAAAGGCGTATCAATTTATTTTCCTGGACCCAATTCTTATACTGGTGAAGATGTAATAGAGTTCCAAGGGCACGGAGGAATGAGTGTCTTGAGAAAGCTTTTAGAGACTACTACTTTTTTTGGTGCTCGACTTGCAGAACCTGGAGAGTTCACTAAAAGAGCCTTCTTAAATGGCAAGATGGATTTAGTTCAGGCTGAAGCTGTTCAAGATCTTATCCAGTCAAGTTCTGAGCAGTCTGCTCTTAGTGCTGTAAGGTCATTGACAGGAGAGTTCTCAGAAAAAATTAACCACTTGTTAGCAGACCTGACAAGTTTAAGAGTTTTTGTAGAAGCTACTATCGACTTTTCTGATGAGGAGATTGATTTTTTGGAATCTCATGAAGTTTCAGTTAAACTGCAAACTTTAAAAAATATCCTTCTAGAGATACTTGAGAGTGCAAATCAAGGTGCAATTTTGAGAGATGGTCTCTATGTCGCTATTGCGGGCAAACCAAACGCAGGAAAGTCCAGCTTGCTTAACGCACTAACTAAACAGCCCAGTGCTATTGTTACTGATATTGCTGGAACTACAAGAGATGTATTAAAGGAAACTATCCATATTGATGGAATGCCACTTCATATTATCGATACGGCTGGACTTCATAATAGTAATAACATCATTGAACAAGAAGGTATCAGGCGAGCTCATACTGAAATCAATAATGCAGACGTTGTATTATTGGTTTACGATGCAAAGGATAAATTAGCTGACTTGTCAATATTGCCAGAGGCTGTCAAGAATAAGCCCATTATATATATAAGGAACAAGATTGATCTCTTGAAGGCTAAGGCTGAAATTAAAGAAGTTGAGAATCAAACAGAAGTTAGCCTTTCGGCTAAAAATGGTGATGGAATAGATTTGTTAAGACAAGCATTGTCGGAGGCTGCTGGCTATAAGCCAGATGGTGAGGGTGTTTTTCTTGCTCGAAAAAGACATATCCTGGCAATTGAGTTGACACTTAATTATATCAACAGTGCTATTGAACAACTTGAGGGTGGTGCAAGTGAGCTAGTTGCTGAAGATTTGCGACAAGCAGGTATGTCGCTCGGCACGATTACTGGTGAATTTTCCTCTGACGATTTGCTGGGTGAAATCTTCTCCTCATTTTGTATTGGCAAATAGAGTATAATTATCCGTTTTTCGAAAGAAAAAATAAGGGAAGTTTTAAGTTTAATATCAGGCTCTATATTGTTGATTCTAATCACTATTCCTAGGTGAGCTATCCTAGGATTCTAAGTGCTTTAAAGTTTATTTGATAAATTTTCATAATATCACTTGACGCAACAGTTTGAGCATGTATAATTTCCCGCTTTCACCGCCATAAAAGATCATTTTTTGGGTGGTAGCTCTTTAAAAATTTATCAAGCAACTTGTGTGGGCACTCGTGCAAGAAATTGTGCAGTGCACATAAAAAACAAAAGCAGATAAGCTTTTTAAAAAATTGAACTATTGGTTATAAAATGCCAAGTGTTCTAAAAAGTCAAAGATTAAACTGAAGAGTTTGATCCTGGCTCAGATTGAACGCTGGCGGTATGCTTAACACATGCAAGTCGAACGGAAACGATACTAGCTTGCTAGTAGGCGTCGAGTGGCGGACGGGTGAGTAACGCGTAGGAATCTGCCTGATAGTGGGGGATAGCCCGAAGAAATTCGGATTAATACCG
>Ga0207965_1000069_pt1 | contig 25796 bp, 22 predicted proteins | sample Knorr_S23_td_O2m_FD_185609 | JGI IMG/M metagenome (GOLD analysis project Ga0207965, IMG submission 185609) | Marine microbial communities from Southern Atlantic Ocean transect - Knorr_S23_td_O2min_ad_571m_LV (SPAdes) (version 2) | ecosystem: Environmental > Aquatic > Marine > Oceanic | place...
GTAGTAACCATCGCATTACTCATTATTTGTTGCTTAATTTACCTCTGGCAATTGAGTTTAGGCCAGGAAGGTCAAAGAGCTATTTATGCTCTGGGGGTGATTCCAGCAAGCCTTCTTGAAGGCAGAGCATTGCCTGTCAGTTTGCAATGGGTTAGTCCTGAGATGACAGTGGTAACATCGATGTTTTTGCATGGAGGATTTTTTCATCTTGCAGGAAACATGCTTTACCTTTGGATTTTTGGTGACAACATCGAAGATATTTTAGGCAAAGTTGCTTTCGTTCTGTTTTATCTAGCCTGTGGAACTGTTGCTGTGTTTACCCAAGCAATTCCGGAACCAGATTCTACAATTCCAATGATTGGGGCGAGTGGGGCTATTTCTGGGATACTGGGGGCCTACGTGGTGTTCTTTCCCAAGCACAAAGTAAGAGTGGCGATACCATTTGGATTTTTTATTCAAATTTTACGCCTTCCAGCCTTTGTTGTTTTGTTGTTCTGGTTTATCTTTCAGTTAATCAGCAGTTCAGGCGCAGGAACAGGTGGCGGGGTTGCTTTTCGAGCACATATAGGAGGGTTCATCGCCGGTTTGGTGCTAGGACCTGTTGTTGCGGTATTAACAAGACGCTTAAGAAAAACTACCGAGTCAAATTAATAAGGAGAAAATAATGTTTAAGCAAATTTACCAAACTCTGATCATCATGAGTGTTGCAACCGGCTTGGCTCTACCAGAGCTAGGCCATGCCCATTCTCTAGAAGGTATTATTTCAGGTGAGCACCGATCGGACGCCAATAAGGCCAGAGATCCTTACAGGCATCCGCAACAAACCTTGGAATTTTTCGGCTTGCAGGAAGACATGACTGTCGTTGAAATATGGCCCTCTGGAGGTTGGTATGCTGAAATCATTGCACCATACTTAAACGAATCGGGGCAATATATCTCTGCAGGATATGATCCAAATGACGAAGTTAAGTATTTTCGCGATAGGGCAGCTGAGTTTTTTGACCGATTAAATCAGGATCCGGATCTTTATAGCAATGTGCGACATACCGTTCTTAAACTACCCAACAGAATAGAAATTGCAGAGTCCAATTCGGCTGATATGGTAGTGACTTTCAGAAACATCCATAATTGGATGGGAAGCGACCAAGCAGATGCAGTTTTTGAAGGCTTTTTTAGAGTACTAAAACCAGGGGGCGTTTTGGGCGTCGTTGAGCACAGAGGAGACCCTGCAGTGTCACAAGATCCTGCGGCTGAATCAGGGTATGTCAATCAGGAGTATGCAATTGCTTTGGCAGAAAAGGCTGGATTTATTTTTGAAACATCCTCTGAGATCAATGCAAACCCCAAAGATACCAAGGATCACCGGGAAGGTGTTTGGACACTCCCCCCAACTTACAGCAGTCTGAATGATCAAGAGAAGAAGAGCTATGCTGATATTGGGGAAAGCGACCGCTTTACTTTAAAATTTCGAAAACCAGAATAACTGACTATTATCAAATGCTGCGTAGTTTAATACTGGTTTGCTGCCTATTATTGGCTTCGGTTGTCGAAGCGGAAAAAGAACCAATTGTGATTATTATATCCATGGATGGTGTTTCCCATAACATAGCAGAAAACCTTTCCTTAACTGCGTTTAAGCGTATGGAGAAATTTGGGGTCAAGGCAGATCATATGATTCCTGTCTACCAATCGACGACATACCCTGCCCATGTTTCTATGGCAACCGGCGTTTATCCAGATCGTCATGGGATTCTTCACAACTCTTTTATAGATAAACAACAGGGCCGCTTCAGTTACGATGCCGATGCCAATTGGATTGAAGTGCCACCCATATGGGTGCTGGCCGAGCAACAAGGTATCAAGTCTGCGGTTTTTTTCTGGGTGGGCTCTGAAACCGATTGGCATGGTGTCGGAGCCTCTTATCGCAAAGCCCCCTTTGATGCCAATATCAAAGAAGAACAAAAAATCGAGCAGATCCTTAAATGGGTTGATATGGACAAGGTCAATAGGCCCAGATTGATCATGAGTTATTGGGATGGGACCGATGACCTGGGACACCTTGATGGTCCAGAAAGTCCAAGAGTTTCTCAACAGCTACGGCGACAGAATAAACTTTTGCAGGATTTAATCACTGCCATTGATGCCAGACAGGCATGGGGACACCTTACACTCATTGTGGTCAGCGATCATGGGATGGCTGAAGTGAACAACTACATCAATTTAGAACAGTTATTGAGAATTTCAGGAATCAAAGCAGAACTTTCAGCAGGGCCTGCTGTAGCACATATTTTTTTGCAAGCAGATGACATCGAGCAAGCTAAAGATTTTTTAAGCAAACAGGAACATCTTGCGGTGTACACAAAGAAAGATCTTCCAGATGCATTCCATCTTAATCACCCATCAAGAACGGGTGATATTGTCGTGACCACAGCTGCACCCAATATGTTTTCAAGTTATGGTCAACCGAAAGGCATGCACGGTTATCGACCAGAAACACCAGACATGTGGGGTATTTTTTACGCCCTAGGCGCAGCTGTTGTACCCAGAAAAATAGGGCCGGTTGATCAAGTCGATATTGCTCCCACAATTGCAAATATCTTGGGCATTGAGATGCCTGACGATACTGAGGGTCGGGTAATAAAACTAAGAGAGTAGGCTGATCAATTAGCCAACAATCCAGCCGTACTGATTGTTGCTTGGAAGGCCACCTTCTTGTAGGTAAATTTCTTTTAATTGTGCCATTCTGTCCACAGAAATCTGGCGCCTGGTTTCAGCCACATCAATGTTATAGATCTTTGCTGCATTGAGCCCTAATATTTTTGCTTTATCATCATCGGTAATTGCGGCATAACCAAATTTTTCCTGCATCTTTTCAGGAATTTGGAATCGTCTTAATGCTTCTATTTGCCACTGTGGGGAACCCCACCAGATTGAATCAGTGCCAAACAAAATATGGTCGGAACCAAATGCTTGGATAATTTGACCCAGTAAGTGGGCGCAGATTCTTGGATGAGTAATCACTGTATGTCCAAAGGTAGTGCCAAGTTCCATATAAACGTTGGTCATTGCAGGATTATTGATCCGGTCTCGACATAAATCGGTCGTCCATGGAAGGTAACCTGTCCCATCCAAGGAGACATCTTCAGGAGGCAGGTTGGGGTTGTCAGATTTGAATCCAGAATGATAAACAACAATATTTAAGTCCGGGTGATCTAATGAAACTTTTTTTATGTCTCGGGGATTGGTGTAATCCGTCACTCCAGGTTTCAAATGTTGGTTAAACGGGAGTCCTTTATGAACACAGATTGTGTTTAACCCCCATGTTTTGATTTTCTCATAAAACGGATAGATCAATTCTTCATCGTCCATCCACCAAGAATATTCACCGGCCATGTTAAAAACACCGGTATAAAATTTCCAAGCATCAATTTTAAGTTCCAATGCTTGTCGTTCAGCTTCCTCAAGAAAGTTTGGAATATAGGGGGCAATGGGCCCATGACACACCATCCTTTGGGAGCCTGACATTGCATTGACCGTATTTCTCGCTGTCACCATTTCATCAACATTAATCACATCGAGCAATTTAGATGCCACACCACTCAAACATGCAACTGAAACCTCGCTGTCGAGAAAAACTTCCTTAACATAATTATCAAAGGTTAAATCTCCTTTTTTAGGTTGTTTACCACGGAGTTCTTCGTTGTATATCCACGCCATTGTTTTCCCTCTAAAGAACAAAGGCTCCGTTTTCCCCGTTGCTACATGATGGGTTTGCACATCAAAAATAAATTCTTTTTTTGGCCACAGTTCAGCGTAAGCCGCAGAGTCTAAGACCTCATCAGCATGGACGTTAAAATATTTACCGAAGACTTGGTTCATAGCCAAAAAAGCCACGGCCATGCCGCTGGATGTTTTCAGAAAATCGCGGCGATTGAGACCTGTTTTTTTTCCGTATTGCGCAGCCAAATATTGAATTAAATCTTCAACTTGTTTTTGTTGCTTGGTTTGTGGTGTGGGCAAAAATTCTTCGTTAGAAACTACTTGTGTAGGGATAGGCGAGCGTAGGTCCTCTTTATGATCACGATGAAATTTTTTGATCCACATTCGTCAAATCCCTATTTTGATGGCACTGTCTCACCTTGGATTGCCACGCGATGCATCAAGCGATGCGACTGGCCAAAATCAAATATTCCTTTGTGAGCAGTGCATCTGTTATCCCAGAATGCAATCGAATTATTTTCCCATTTGAAGCGACAATACAGTTCTGGCTTTTGGATGTGCTGTTGTAGGAATTCTTTTAATATTTTATTTTCTTCTTCTGTGAGCTCTTTGAAATGGGAAATCAAAAGTTCACTGTAGAACAGGCATTTTTTTCCCGTTTCTGGATGTTTGCAAACCAAGGGGTGTTCATTCGGAGGCGTTGCTTTTCTCGCCATTTCATAGCCCTTAGCTCCATAGGTTTCTAAAACAGCGGTCAAATTTTTATGAAAGTTGTCGTGAATCGCAGTGAGACTTGCACATAATTTCTGCATTGGTTTTGACAGTGATTCATACGCAGCATATAAGCTGACCCAAGCTGTATCCCCTCCAATATCAGGCACATCCAGTGCATACAGTACAGCACCTTTCAAGGGTTTTTCCATGAAAGAAGCATCAATGTGCCAATTAACGTCCGAGACAATTCCCCCATAAAGACCCGGGTATTCTTGGACGTAAACGTTGGGATAACCATCGAGAGTTGGCATATAACCAGGCCCTTGCAATTCCCCAAAATTCTTGGTGAATGCAACATGTTGATCTGGTGTTAACGTTTGATTTCTAAAAAAGAGCACTTGATGTTCCAGCCAAGCTGATTTGATTTCTTGCAATGCTTGCTTGGTCACCGGTTCACTGAGGTCAATTCCAGATACCTCGGCGCCCAGTGCTCCTGAAACAGGATTAATCTCAATAATTTTATATTTCATAGCTATTTATTTCTCACTAGGTTAAACCTAAAAATTATCCAAGACAAATCTCAATTCAAATCGGTTCCTTCTTAATGGGTTTGATCAAAAAAACATTAATAATGGCAATTAGTGTAACCACTGTGACGATCATAAATGGCAACAAATAACTGCCTGTATCGGTTTTAATTTGGCTCAATAGATTGGTACCCAATGCTGCACCCATGCCATCAATGAATGTTATGATCCCCAGAATTCTACCTAAGTATGCTGGACCAAATATTTCTACCGCTACCAGTTGAATCATACTGAAACTGCCACCAAATCCCAGACCAAAAATCACTGTGAATAGACTTAATTTCGTGCTGTTTTTTGTCAGCGTAATTTGATTGGGATCGTAATCAAATAACAGCAAAGTACCTAAAAACAGGATGATGGAGGTCATTAACAGAACTGTTCTTTTTGGAATTGTGTCACTAATGGCACCAAAAGCGAATTTCCCAATAAAACTGAACCAAAACAATGTTGAAAAAAGGAGCACAGCCTGCTGAGGAGAAAATGCCGCTTCCTGCTCAAAAAATATAGTAATTTGACTGTTGAGGCCTTGGATTGAGAACCAAAGACAAGCTGATCCGATTCCAAGACACCACAGTGCCCTTGATTTCAAAGCAGTCAGCAAAGAGACACTGTTGGAAGTAGCATCGGTTGGTTTCAATGTTTTAGACAGGCCGTCTGGTAATAACCCTAAGCTTGCAGGTGTTTCTTTAATGAATGTATAAGCAGGTACGACTGCAAAAAACCAGAAGAGAATACTGAGCAATCCAAACCCCCATCGCCAACCCCAATCTGGATTATTGACTAACGGTGAAATCAATAACGGGAGAGTGGCACCACCCAAACTGGAACCAGCTACCAGCATACCAATAACTTTGCCCCGATGTTTTACGAACCAATTTGACACAATAATGACGTTGACTACCAAACCGGAAAAAACAAGACCAATAGCCAGTAAGAAATGCAGTCTGTAGAGATCAGATACAGAGTTAGAAAGGGGGTAAAGGCTATAGGTGACTGCCATCAGAACAATGCCTATTCGCATTATTTTCAATGGACCGAACCTGTCAATCAGCATTCCAGCAAAAGGAGCAAATAAGGAGGCAAAAAGTAGGGTAATGGTAACTGTCAGACTAATTTCTGCTTCATTAGAGCCAAACTCTTCCATCAATCTAGGGAAGAGTGTTTGAGGGACAAATAAAGTCATTGCGTTGGTAAAGAAATAAATTAAAGTACAGCCTATGGCGACATACCATCCATAGAAAAACTGAGCCTTGTTGTCATGCATTTACACTACTTCCGTCTAAAAATTGATCGTCTACTATGCGTTCTTCGTTTGGCCCTTAATCTTTAATCATTGATTACAAACGACTGCTATAATGCCTAATATGAGAAAGGATTCTGTTGCAATAATCAATGCAAATATTGTCAATGAGGGTTCAATTTTTCAAGGGGACCTGCTGATCAAAGCCGGTCGGATTATAAAAGTTGAACCTTCCATTCACCCCTCAGAAGGCACAAAAGTTATTGATGCCAAAGGTAAATACCTCTTGCCTGGTCTCATCGACGACCAAGTGCACTTCCGAGAGCCTGGATTGACACATAAAGGTGGCATATTGTCGGAATCTTCCGCTGCAGTCGCAGGCGGTGTCACGAGTTTTATGGATATGCCCAATGTTAAACCGGCAACAACAACCCGAGAATTGTTGGCTCAAAAATATGCATTAGCTGCAGGGAAGGCTTATGCAAATTACGCTTTTTATTTGGGTGCAAGTAACACTAATATTGACGAAATTAAACAACTGCAAACTGGTGAAACCTGTGGTGTAAAGGTTTTTATGGGCTCTTCTACTGGCAACTTACTTGTGGATGATTCCCAGGCTCTGGAGGAGATTTTTACCCAATGCCCAGTACTCATTGCAACCCATTGCGAAGACAACCAAACCATTGCAAGGAATTTGGCAGAAGCACGCCGGCGATATCCAGAAGGCAACATTCCAACCTCTGAGCATCCTCATATACGATCCGTGGAAGCTTGTTATAAATCTTCCTCTAAAGCGGTCGCGCTCGCGAAAAACCATGGTAGTAAATTGCATGTACTGCACCTCACATCCAAAAAGGAACTGGATTTATTTTCATTTGGAGATCCCTCCAACAAAAATATAACTGCAGAAGTATGTGTCCATCATCTGTATTTTGATGACAGTTATTATGAAACGATGGGCTCAAAAATTGTGTGTAATCCAGCAATCAAAACCTCAACTGACCGGAGTGCTTTAATTGATGCGGTTAGAAGTGGAAGTATCGACGTCATTGCCACCGATCATGCTCCACATACACTGGAAGAAAAAGCCAAACCCTATCCTGATCACCCAGCTGGATTGCCTTTAATTCAGCATTCATTGCTTGTACTTTTGGATTTTTATTTAAAAGGTGAATTGTCTTTGGAGACCATTGTCGAAAAAACCAGTCATGCCTTAGCAAATATTTATGGCATTAAGGATCGCGGATTTATAAGAGAAGGTTACTGGGCAGACTTGGTTTTAGTCGATTTTGAAAAAACAACAAAGGTCAATTCAGGAAACATACTGTACGATTGTGGTTGGTCTCCATTTGAAGGATATGAGTTTAAATCATTGATTGATAAGACTTTTGTGAATGGTGAACTGATCTACACCGATGGAAAAATAATCACCAAACCTTCAGGACTCAAAATCGAGTTTGGTTGATGTTGGGAATCCATCTTAAAGGTTAAAATATCGTTGTTTTCTGTGCAGGATGTGTTAATTTTCCATTTGAAATCCTTTTATGGTTGTAAAGGTAGAAAGAAATAAAACTAAAAGCAGTTAGATTTAAATTTTCGGTTATTTATAACGGTTTATAAAAAGCGCCAAAAAGTTGTCTTAGACAAATGCAACCCACCAACACCAAAGACCCTCAGTACTATCATAAGGTAGTTGATTGCCAATGGGGATGTCCTGCCCATACTGACGTTCCTGGATACATTCGATTGATTGCTCAGGGCAAATATACCGAATCATACATGTTGAATCGTGAGTCAAATGTTTTTCCAGGCATTTTAGGAAGAGTCTGCGATCGACCATGCGAACCAGTCTGCAGAAGAGTTAGAGTCGAGGATGAGCCCGTTGCAATTTGTCGGTTGAAACGTGTTGCAGATGATCTTAAGGGTGATTTTAAGCACTTATTGCCTCCAGTTCCCGAAACGAAAAATGGTAAGAAAATAGCATGCATCGGTGCCGGATGCGCTTCTTTGACAGTGGCCAATGACTTGCTCCCCTTGGGCTATGAAATTGATCTGTTTGAATCTCTTCCGGAAACTGGAGGTTTAATCAGAAGCAATATTCCCAAATTCAGGCTACCTCCAAGGGTTATCGATGAGGAGTTCGATGTGATTGTTGAACGTGGGGTCAATCTGCACCTGAATCATCCTATTGAGAGCATGAAAAATCTGTTGGAGGAAGACTATAACGCCATTTTTGTCGGTACTGGGGCTCCTAAAGGCAGGGAGCTAGACTTACCTGGAAGATACGAAAGCGATCAAGTCTTCGTTGGCATTGCTTGGTTGGAATCAGTGGCATTTGAACATATTGACAGTGTTGGTGAAAGGGTTGTGATTGTCGGTGGCGGCAACACAGCAATGGATTGTTGTCGATCTTCGCTCAGGTTAGGGGGCAAGGATGTCAAAGTGGTGTACCGTGGATCCAGGGACCGCATGAAATCTTCAGATTGGGAGCTGGAACCTGCCTTGGAAGAAGAGGTTGATTTGATTCTAAACCATTCACCAGAGGAATATGTGGTTGAAAATGGGAAATTGGTGGGCATGCGTTTTGCCAAACTCAAATGGGACCAGGACGACAATGGCAAATTGACTTCAGAGAAAATTGACGAAATTGTCATACCCTGCGATACCGTTATTCTTGCTATTGGCCAGGAAAATACATTTCCTTGGGTGGAAAGAGACATAGGTTTCGAGTTTGATCAGTGGGAGGTTCCAGTGGTGGATCCAGTTACGTACGAATCCACAGTCAAAGGCGTGTTTTTTGGAGGGGATGCAGCATTCGGGCCAAAAAATATTATTGAAGCAGTCGAGCACGGGCATCAAGCAGCAATATCCATCCATAAATATTGCAATACCGAGCCACTAACAGATCGGTTGGATTACGGAATGAATCTTGTGTCAGCAAAAATGGGTCTTCATGAGTGGAGCTACAGTAATGATTACGATTATGACAACCGATTTGAGGTACCCACTGTGCCCATGGACAGCCGATTTAAAGACATCAACATTGAAGTAGAATTGGGCTTTGAACCAGGACAATTTAGACGGGAGGTTGAGCGGTGTTTGAATTGTGATATACAAACGGATTTTGCCGCAAACCTATGTATCGAGTGCGATGCTTGCATAGATGTTTGCCCTGTGGATTGCCTCATGATCACTGACAATGCGGATGAAGATGTTCTTCGAAGTAAAATTAAAACCCCTGCAGAAAACCCTGAACAAGCCATTTTTGTTTCCGAGGATTTACCACAAACAGGCCGGGTGATGCTCAAAGATGAGGACGTTTGTATCCATTGTGGGTTGTGCGCAGAACGGTGCCCAACTGCTGCTTGGGATATGAAAAAATTTGAATTGCTGATTCCCTATGCCATGGATGAAGATAAACAAACGAATGCGATGAAAGCAGAAGCGGTTTAAAGTGAGTACAGCAAGTCACAATAACTTCACAGTCAAGTTTGCCAATGTAAATGGTACCGGCTCATCCAGTGCAAATGGGCTATTCATGAAAAGTATTTTCCGGATGGGGATACCCGTTGTGGGCAAAAATTATTTCCCCTCAAACATACAAGGCCTCCCAACTTGGTACGAAGTCAGAGCCAGTGAACATGGTTACCTAGCGCCCTCAGGCGGTGTAGACATCATGGTGGCAATGAATGCAGAGACTTATGCAAAGGATCTTGGAGAGGTCGATCCAGGCGGTTACCTGCTCTACGATTCTACGTGGCCCAGAGAAACACTGATGGCCAGAGAGGACATCACAGTTTTAGGGATTCCCCTAGCGAAAATGTGTAACGAGAATTTTGACAATGCAAGGGCTCGTACGTTAATGAAAAATACTGCCTATGTAGGCAGCTTAGCTGCTTTGTTGAACATGGAAGTTGCCGTCATTGAACAGTTGCTTTTGGATATTTTTGGATCCAAAACCAATCTCATTGAGGCAAATAAATCAGCACTTCAGCTGGGCTATGATTATGCAAAAGCTAACTTTACTTGCCCCCTCCCGTTTACCACAAAGCGTAAAAACAAAACAGACGGTTATATCATGATTGATGGCAACGCTACCGCTGCTTTAGGCTGTCTCTACGCGGGTGCAACAGTTGGTGCTTGGTATCCTATTACACCCTCTACTTCCCTCATGGATTCGTTTACGGGTTACTGCGATCTTTTTCGCAAGGACGAAGCAACTGGAAAAAATAAATATGCCATTGTCCAGGCCGAGGATGAATTGGCGGCCATTGGCATCGCCTTGGGTGCTGGCTGGAATGGATGCAGGTCTTTTACCCCTACCAGTGGACCGGGAATTTCATTGATGGGTGAATTTTTAGGATTTGGCTACTATGCTGAAATACCAACCGTGGTTTTTGATGTTCAAAGAACTGGACCATCAACGGGTATGCCTACCAGAACCCAGCAGGGAGATATTCTAGCTTGTGCATATGCTTCCCATGGGGATACACGCCATGTTTGTCTGTATCCATCGAATCCAGAAGAGGCATTTCACTTTTCAGTCAAGGCTTTTGATTTGGCAGATCAGTTGCAAACACCAGTGATTGTTCTTTCAGATCTTGATATTGGCATGAATGATTGGATGATCAAAGATCTTAAATGGGATACCAATTACAACCCCAATAATGGCAAGGTATTAGGCGTCGAAGAACTGGAAGGGATGGAAAGTTTCCACCGCTACCTTGATGAAGATGGCGACGGCATCCCCTACCGAACAATACCTGGCGTTCATCCAAAGGGTTCCTACTTTACCAGAGGCTCGGGTCACAACAAGCTGGGTCTTTACACAGAAGATGCCCAGGAATACCAAGATCTAGTTGACCGGCTTTTGGTGAAATGGGAAACGGCAAAGAATTTAGTTCCACAGCCCATCATTGATTTTTCAGATTCCAATGATTACGCAATTCTCTGCGTAGGCAGCTGTGATGACGCAATTCGAGAAGCACGAGATACGATGGCCAAAAAAGGCTTGGCTTTCAATTATTTAAGGATTACTGCATTTCCATTTGCCAAGGAAATAGAGGAATTTTTAAAAGCGCATGAGAAAATTTTTGTCGTCGAGCAGAATCGTGATGGCCAATTGGCTAAACTCCTTGCCATGGAAACAGGCATACACCTAGAAAAGTTAGATTCAATCAGAATGTACGATGGGATTCCCATCTATTCTAGAAATCTTGTTCAGGAAATATTAAACCGATTGAAGGAAGACGAGGCAGCATGAGTTATATCAAGAAACCAAAAATTTTGCGAGACAATGCTAAGCGCAATGAATTGGGCATGACTTATAACGATTACGAAGGTTCAATGTCAACCCTGTGCGCAGGTTGTGGGCATGACGCAATTACAGGCGCAATCATTGAGACAGTTTTTGATCTAAACATCCCTCCACACAGGATGATTAAATTAAGTGGTATTGGTTGCTCTTCCAAAACCCCAGCATATTTTGCCAACCAATCGCACGGTTTTAACGCAGTTCATGGCAGAATGCCATCCGTTGCTACAGGGGCACAATCTGCAAACAGCCAGATGTACTACATTGGTGTTTCTGGAGATGGTGATACACTTTCAATTGGTATAGGGCAGTTTTCACATGCCATCCGGCGCAATTTAAACATGCTTTATATCATCGAGAATAATGGTGTTTATGGCCTGACTAAAGGGCAGTTTTCAGCCTCAGCTGATATTGGGTCCACTGCGAAAAAAGGAGCACCAAATTTACAAACGCCAATCGATCCATGTCAAGTCGCAATCTCCATGGGAGCTACTTTTGTAGCCCGAAGTTTTTCTGGCGATCGAGAGCAATTGGTACCCTTGCTTAAAACCGGTTTAATGCATAGAGGTTTTGCCCTGATCGACGTTATATCTCCCTGTGTTACATTCAATGATCATGAAGGTTCCACCAAGGGTTACATGCACACAAGGGAACATATAAATGAGGCTGTCTATACCGATTACATTCACCCGCTCAGCGAAATCAAGGTCGATTATCCAGAAGGCTCAACGGTACAAGTTGATCTCCATAATGGGGGCAAGGTCATACTGAGTAAAGTTCATAAAAACTACAGCCCAGTGAATCGGAGCGATGCCATCAGAGGTATTCGTGAATCAAGCGATAGAGGTGAGATCCTAACGGGTTTGCTTTATATTGATGAAAGCCAAGCAGATTTTATTGAAAATGAAAATACAATTGAAACTCCGCTCAATGAACTTTCTTTTCAAAACTTGTGCCCCGGTTCTGAAAAACTGGCGAAACTCCAACAACGCTACAAGTAACGATCCGGCCTTAGTGACAACCGCCCGAATTGCCAAAGAAAGTTCCCAAAAGTTAATTCTGATTACGCTGGTTAGTATTTTTCTGAGCAGTGTATTATTGGCTGCTCCCAGTGCCAAGGAATTGCCGCAGAGTTTGACAAGTATTCTGGCGGAACAAGGAATCCCAATAAGCACTCTCAGTCTTGTTGTGCAAGAAGTGAATGCAAACGAGCCCATTGTTGCTGTAAATACAAAAACACTCAGACAACCAGCATCTTTAGCAAAATTATTTACCACTTTTATAGCTTTGGATTACCTTGGCCCTGGTTACCAATGGCACACGGAAATATTCTCTTCAGATTCAATACTTGATGGCTCGACCCGTTATCTGTTGTTCAAGGGGTTTGGAGACCCATATCTAACAAAAGAAAACCTCTGGTTTATTGTTAATGAGCTACAAAACTTAGGTCTTGAAAGTATTGAGGATGGATTATTTGTGGATCAATCTTATTTTGAGGCCAATCAATCCAATTCTGGTGATTTCGATAATGACCCATTACGCCCTTATAACTTAATGCCCTCAGCACTGTTAGCAAATTTTAATATGGTTGATTTTACCCTGGTGCCAAATAGTGCAACAAGGTCAGTGGATATTTCTTTCAATACCCTGCCTACTAGCGTGATCTTTGATAACCAAATGAAATTGGGAAAAGGGGATTGCCCAAATTTTATGAATTCAGTCGTGTTTAATGAAACCCAAAGTAATAAGGTGGTGACAATTTCAGTTGAGGGCTATTTTCCAGAGGATTGCCCCAAAATTGAGCACGAGCTTTCACTAACAAATACCAATCATTACTTCCTCAGCATTTTTTCTGATTTTTGGCATGTGTCAGGAGGAGAATTCCAAGGTTATATTGCAGAACTGGAAAAGAAGAAAAATCTTGAAAAACCATTGCTGGTTTATAAGTCACCACCGTTGACAGAGATTATTCGGCGCACCAACAAGGAAAGTAATAATTTCATGAGCCGTCAAATATTCTTGACACTAGGCAATCATCAGCAAAATAAGGTTGCCACTTTAGAACAATCACGCAGGGTTGTACGTTCGACGTTGGACAAATATGGAATCGATTTTCAAGACCAGTTTATAGACAACGGCTCCGGATTATCTCGACAAAACCTTGTTCGTGCAGAAACCGTGTCTCAATTACTCATGAAAATTTATCAGCACCCATTGCGAGCTGAGTTTGTCTCCTCTCTACCCATATCAGGTATTGATGGAACAATTAAGAAACGCTTTAAAAAATTCCCTCTCAAAGAAAGAATGCACTTAAAAACAGGCACCATCGACGGTGTCAAAGGCCTTGCTGGTTATGTCCAAGGGCTCTCAGGAAAGGAATACATCGTGGTTTTTATGCACAACGATTTTTCAGAATTTACTTATAAAACGAAACCGTTTCAAGATGCTTTTTTAACCTGGGTTGTGCAAGACCACAAATGGTAGTCAATAAGGATTGAACGCTTTTAATTTTTTACCATGGAGACTTTTAATCTCCAAACAATCAAAACGCAAACAGTAAAAATATATATTACAGCTTCTATTTCGACCGTCTTTGCCTGCCAAAAATAATGCCAAACTGCTAAGACAGCAGAAGTGTAAACAATGCCACTGATTGTAGATCTATTTTTGTTGAACCACGTTTGTAATCGTTTGTGTGAAGCTATACCCACAAAAAACAAACATAACAACCCGCCCCAACCAACAATCAGATAAGGGGTTTCAATAATATCTACGATGATAATTTTAATGTCACCACTTTGGTCAATTATTGCGTAGCTTAAAAAATGTATGAGGGAGTAAAAGAATGCCACCAGACCAAGTGGTTTAGGAAATTGTCGAAAAAATTCAAGGCCTGAGTAATACCCTAGTGGTGTTAACAGCAGTACAACTATTAAAATCCTCAAGCCCCATACACCGGTTGTGTGAATGATTGTCTCAACCGGATTGGCACCAAGACCCGGGTAAATGTCAAACGCTTTCAAGCTGAGATCAAAAAAAGGGATAAGGCTAATAAAAATTATCAATCGAACTGTTTGTTTCATCTAATCGCTGGTCAATCTACTAAGTTGGGTGGGTTGATGGGAAGTGTCTAAAAATTCTTTCTTAAATTTAAGCTTCGGTACAAACCAGACACTTCGTCTGCGTAGCCATTGAACATGAGGGTGGGTTGTTTTGCGCCAAACAATCCGGATCCGATACGTCGTTCTCGAGCTTGGCTCCATCTTGGGTGATTCACTTCTGGGTTTACATTTGCAAAGAACCCATATTCATTTGGGGCAGCTAAATTCCAAGTGGTCTTCGGTTGTTGCTCTTCAAACGAAATATTGACAATGGATTTAATGCTTTTGAATCCATATTTCCAAGGTACCACCAGACGCAAAGGCGCGCCGTTTTGATTGGTCAATTCACGCCCATACAGTCCCACAGCAAGAAATGCCAAGGGGTGCATTGCCTCATCTATGGTTAACCCTTCAACATAAGGCCAATCTAGGATTCGTCGTTTTTGACCGGGCATTTCGTTGGGTCTGAACACGGACTTAAAGGCGACGTATTTGGCTTTGGAATTGGGCCTAAATTTTTTGATGAAGTCCATCAGTGAAATACCAACCCATGGAACAACCATTGACCAGGCTTCAACACAACGCAGCCGATAGATACGTTCTTCAAGTTGATTCGACACAACAATATCTTCGTAGGCAAATGTTCCGGTATTCTCAGCCTCCCCAGTTACCGAGACCGTCCAGGGTTTAGGCTTGAAGTTACGGCTGTAACGATAAGGATCTGATTTCCCCACCCCGAATTCGTAATAATTATTATAGGTGGTAATTTCCTCGAAACTATTGACTGTTTCTGTTGTCGAGAATTTGGAGTTCTTTTCAAACATCAGAGTAGCTTGATCGATTTCATCGTTTGCGGCCAGAACAGATGACACGGGTGCGCATGCTGTGAGTATCCCAAGTGATTTGATCAAGGTTCTCCGATTGAGATAGGTTTTTTCTGGGGTAATCTCAGAAGACCTTATTTTTTTTTCATTCTTGATAAGAAAAGGCATTGCTTGATTTAGTTATTAAATTTTTCACTTTCAATTTTCGTATAGTAACTGATTCGAAGATAGACACAAAAAATCTCTGATGAGACAATAACCCCAGTTCATCTATATTACACACGCATGCAATTCCGTTTATACACCATAGTTTGTTTGATGCTGCTTGTTCTAAGCTGTGATTCATCCACTGAATCAGATGTCATGGAGATGACAGTGGCTGGAACAGCAATACCAAACACAGTTGGAGAAACACATTTCCTCAATTTTAAAACAGCGGTTGATGCACAATCACAAGGTACCCTCAAGTTGAAAATGTTGGTGCATGGTCAACTGGGCTCCGAAGAAAATTTGGTATCTGGACTTAGGAGAAACCGGGTTCATTTTGCAAACTTGTCAGCAATTATAACTTCAACCTTGATTCCAGAGACAGCGTTGCTTTATGCCCCCTATCTTTTTGACAATGAAGAAGAGGCTGATTTCGTTTATGACAATTATCTTACTCAGATATTTACTGAGCTCCTTGCTGCAAAAGGATTGCAATTTATCTCTTGGAGCGAAATAGGTTTTCATAATGTCTATGGCAAGGAACCCATCTTACTTCCAGAGCATGCTAAAGGTAAGAGATACAGAGTTTCAGCAAGTTTGAGCTCACGTTATTTTGCAGAAGCCATCGGAGCAGATTTGATTCCTATGGGGTATGCTGAAATTGTGCAGTCCTTGCAAACGGGCTTGATTGAAGCGGGGGACAATTCAGTTGCTTTGTACGCGAAAAGAGGCATTGACCAAGAAGCACCGCATTACACCCTAACCCAACATTCACTGGGGATGTCAATTATGGTCGCGAGAAAAATTTGGTGGGATCAATTGACGTCCAGACAGCAACAGATCATCACAAATGCATGGCCCGAAGCAAAAATTTTAAGGCAATCACTTCGGAGTGAAGTGGCGAGAGATCTGGCAAATGCGGCATCGCTTGGGATTGTAGTTCACGCACTATCGGAATCGGATCGTAAACTCTGGAAACAGGCAACACAAGGGCAAGCAGAACGATTGGCTCTTGAAATCGGTGGGCGGGCAACAGAAGTTCTTGATCTGATTTCAGAGGGGAAAAAACAATTCCAATTGATGTTAAATTAATTAATAATTTTTCACTGCTATGAACGTTTCAAATAATTATAAAAAAATCATTTTAATTGTTTCCATGATCAGTATGGCGGGCGTTACTTTTGGAATCACTATGCCTTTGAGCACCTTGACTTTAAAGAGTTGGGGGATCAGCAGCACTATGATAGGCCTAAATTCTGCAATGCCAGCACTTTCAGCAGTTTTAACAACTCCTTTTATGCCAAAGTTTATTAATTATTGGGGGCAAAAAAATGTCATTAGATTTTGTCTGGTCCTGGTGGCGACGTGTTGCATTTGTCTGCCTCTTTTTCCTGATTTATTCAGCTGGTTTATTTTGAGATTTTTACTTGGGGCAGGGGGTACTGGCATCTGGTTGTTAAGTGAAGTTTGGATTAACGGTTTTGCTGAGGATCATAACCGAGGAAAAATAATTGGCGCTTATTCTGCGTTGTTGTCCTTGGGATTTATTGTTGGGGTTTTGATGTTTTCAGTCATTGGGGTTGAGAGCAATACAGCATTTTATCTTGCTGCTGGGTTTGTGCTCATCGCTGCTATTCCCGTATGGACAATGTCGGATTTACCCACCAATGAGATGGCCGAGGACATTTCTATGTGGAATCACATGGTTTTAAGCCCTGGACTGATGGGATCCAGTTGGATGATGGGGTTTTTATATGCCGCAACAGCTTACTTGCTTCCAATTTTTGCTCTTCAATTTGATTTAAATTACGCCCAATCATCCAGAACTATTGCTTGGCTTGGTAGTGGTGAATTAGCCATGCCTCTTTTTGTTGGTTGGTTTGCCGATAAAATTGATAAAAGAAAATTAATGATTTTCATAGCTCTGGTTACCATAGCAACCCTATCCATCATGCCGTTTGTTTTTGAAGCTCCTTTTATGCGTCTAGCTACCCTATTTGTACTTGGAGGCGCAATCATGAGCTTCTATTCTCTGGGATTGACCATACTTGGGCAAAAATTCAAAGGCAGTTTATTGGCATCTGCCAATGCTAGTTTTATTTTCTTTTTGTGCTTAGGGGAAATCATTGGTCCGCCGGTGATTGGGACGGCTATGGATCTTTTTGGGACTTTTGCTTTCGGTTGGTCAATGGCGCTGTTTACTCTGATCTACTTGGTAATTTTCATCTCCACTGGGAGTAGAACCGAGATGCAATCTAGCTAAGCAATAGGATTTTCAAGAGGTTGATCTCCAATCTCAGGCTCAGTAAATTCTTCAATGTCTTGTTGGTAATAAAACTCATGCCTGATAATCAGTCCTTTGCTAGGTTGAGCTTCAGCATCAATGTAGGTTGGCCGATATATTGTGCTCTTTATTGCCGATACAGCTGCTCTATCCAATAGCCCACTAGGATCGGACTCTACAATGTTAATCCTATTTGTTTTCCCTGTTGTTTCCACATCAAATCTAACGGTTAAAAAACCCTGTTTGTAATCTTTTTTGTTCTCAACGTGCCGATCAATCGGGTATCTTTTTGGAATTAAAATACTCCTAACTCTTGCTGGTTTAGAGAACCGTTCTTCTATCTCGGGTCTTAGTGTGGAGTCTTCTTCAATTAACTGCCAGCAATCTTGATATGCTTTGACAGCCGATTGCCCACGGCCATAGCTGGTGTAAGTGTCGCCCAAATCAAGGAGAATCTCTAGCTTCAAACGAAGGTCTTGATTCTGACTCTCTGCAAAGAGATTCAATGCCTTTTTCAACGGACTGACACTATCGTACATATTAATCCCTTCTCTTCTGTGGGAAAAAGAAATACTTTGCAGGGTATTGATTAATTCTTGTGACTCCTGATGTTCTCGATTCTGCTGTCTGTCGAAGAGTTCTTCTAACACAAGTCGTGCTGACAATATTTGACCTGATCTTCTATACCAATTTGCAAGTTTTAATAAGGATTCGTCAACCTTAATGTTGTCTCTGCCAAAATGATTATTGTAAATGCCTAGTTGAAAACTTTGGTGATGGTTTGCCTCTTCCATGTTGCTTAATCCGATAAAGGTCTCAGTTAATGAGTCGTGAATTTTGATTTGTTCCAAATTGTAAAAACCGCTATTTACCCAGTTGATGTGGAGGGCCCGTTTAAAGATTTCAACCGCATCGTTGTATTGCTCAGATTGGTTAAGAGCCAGTCCCATAGCGATTAGTGGAGAGACTAACTTAGAGGAGATAACACTTTCTGCTTCGATCAGAGCAATGCACTCGGTAAAGAGTTTTATAGCTTGCTCAAAATCACCGATCATATAGTAGGAGCTAGCCAGGTTATTCAAGGGATTAATCAAATTGAGGCTTGTGGGACCATATATTTCTTGAGTGATGCTTAGGATTTCTGATGCTGCTAAAAGACTTTGTTGATAACGTTCTTGGTCGTATAAATTTAAGAATTTCTGTTGCAGTTCCACCCTTTTGTCCAAGAGTTCTTGTTGTGTACCTTCTTGGGCAGAGGATGAAAATGAGATAATAAATACACTCAGGAGCAGAGAACTGAGAGCAACTTTAGAACAGTATTTTTGCAACGTACTACAATCCCGATCTTGAAAATTCTTTTTTATGCTGTTTGATTTTTAATCTATCATAAATACTACACAGAATGGTCCGTACACGCTATACCAAAACATGATATTCGATTTGAACAAGAAGATTGAGATGCCTGATCCCAAGAAAGCCTTAACGGGGAGAGATCAATCTTTAACCATCTCACCCAAGCACTATGTAAATGGCCAAGATGTGCAAGGGCCTTATCCAGAAGAATGCAAAGAATTACACGTAGCCATGGGTTGTTTTTGGGGTGCTGAAAAGTTGTTTTGGCAACAACACGGTGTGTATTCAACCAGTGTTGGTTATACCGGTGGTTACACAAAAAATCCAACTTACCAAGAAGTTTGTTCTGGAAACACCGGTCATACTGAAGCCGTTTTAGTTGTCTACGACCCAGTAATGGTGTCATTGAGAGAGCTCCTAAGAATTTTTTGGGAAGGACATGATCCCACCCAATATATGCGACAAGGCAACGATATAGGTACACAATATCGTTCTGCTGTTTTCTTTTCTGACGAGATAACTTTGGATCTGATTAATCAAACAGAGATTCAATACCAAGAACGACTGACTGAATTTGGTCGTGGCAGCATAGTGACGGAAATAAAGCCACTCGAAGCATTTTTTTATGCTGAAGACTACCATCAGCAATATTTAGCCAAAAATCCAAATGGTTATTGTGGTTTAGGGGGTACTGGAGTTTTTCTGGAAGGATAAATACTAGTTTAAAACTTTATAACCTCTGCCTCTCAAACAACGTCTAACTACCTGTTCTTTTTCTCGAACCGCTCTAATTCCCGATTGGGCACCACCGGAAACAGCTCCGACCTCGATGGCATCTCTCCTGGATCTTACATCTTCCGTAATCGCTTCAATCACTGCTCCTACGGCAGCCCCTGTTACCGCACCTTTGGCTATACTTTTTCCAGTTGATATATCCTCCGAAAAAGTGGAGCATTCTTCCAGATCCAATTCATACTGGGACATATTGACCCCTTTGGTGTCGATAATAGGTTGCCCACTGGCGTTAAAAATAGAACCTGATTGGGTGGCAATACAGCCTGAGACAAGGCAAAAACACAACAGATATGCTAGATGTTTCATAAAGTACGTCCTCGTTTAGCAATGCAATAAGGTTAACAAAAAACTATGGAGAAAAAATGATGTTGCATCATTTGCATGGCATATGTAACTAACTGTAACTTACAATGCGGTATCTGTGGCATTTCAGAATCTAGGAGGTACAATTCTTTTGACTAAAAAACAATATGAGTAAGAGAACAAAAATAATACTTTCACTGGCTGTTGTGGCAGTTGTGATCTATTTTGTAATGGGTAGTGAACAAGATCCAATTGCCGTTAGTGCAGTTTATCCAGAAATCAGAACCGTGGAACAAACCGTCTCCAATACAAGAGCCGGTACCATTGACGCATGCAGGCGCTCTAAAATGTCACCTGCAATGGGTGGACAAATCGCCCTTTTACATGTCAAGGAAGGGGATCTTGTACAGAAAGACCAAATACTCATTGAACTTTGGAATAAAGAATCAAAAGCGAGAGTTAAAGAAACACAAGCAAGGGTTCAAGTTTCTGAACGAAGCGCTCAACAGGTCTGTATTTTATCGGACAGGGCGCAGAGAGAAGCTAAGAGAAAAACAGAGCTTTTGCAGCGAGGGTTGGCATCAGAAGAAGCCACGGAAACAGCAGTTAGTAACGCTGAATCACAGTCTGCTGCCTGTGATGCTGCCTTGACTCAGGTTGAAGCCAATCAGGCATCTGTTGAAGTTGTTGAGGCATCTTTAGAGAGAACCATGTTGATAGCACCCTTCAATGGCGTCATTGCTGAAATAGAAGGCGAGTTGGGTGAATATGTGACCCCTTCACCTGTTGGAGTTGCTACTAAGCCGACAGTTGATCTCATTGATAGCAGTTGCATCTATATCAGTGCACCTATTGATGAGATTGATGCACCTGAGGTTGTGTCTGGAATGACAGCCAGAATCACCATGGATGCTTTTGGTGACCAGGAATTTCCGGCAACTGTTAGACGCGTCGCCCCCTATGTTCTTGACCTTGAAAAACAAGCAAGGACTGTCGAGATAGAAGCTGTTTTTGACAATCCAGACCAGACTTTGTTGCCTGGGTATAGTGCTGATATCGAAGTCATTATTGATCGCGTTGAAAACGTACTCAGCATACCAACCCAATTGATCATGAGAGATAATTATGTCTATGTGATTGACCCAGAAACGATGACACTTACAAAAGAACAAATCGAGATAGGTATTGGTAATTGGCAGTACACTGAGGTTACTAATGGGTTGAGTAAAGACGACCAAGTTGTTCTGTCTGTAGATCGAGAAGGAGTCAAAGCGGGAATAGTAGTTGTGGTTGAAAAGGATGATGCAGAGGAATCCGAGCAAAACTCTGTGAGTGTTTCCATTGGTCAATGATCCAGCTAAAAAATTTATCCAGGGAATTTCAAGTAGGTAACCAAGTTGTCCACGCATTGGACAACATTGATCTTGAGATTGCAGAAAAAGATTACGTCTCCATCATGGGCGTATCAGGATGTGGAAAAACAACCTTATTGAATATTCTAGGCCTGCTAGACACCCCATCCTCTGGTGATTACATTTTATCTGGCATTAACACATCACAAATGAATGACGATGAAATGGCTAAAATAAGATCCACAAAAATTGGGTTTATTTTCCAATCCTTTCATTTGATACCCAGGTTAACAGCTGCAGAAAATATCGAAATACCAATGATTCTAGCGGGCTATTCTAAGAAAATGAGAGCTGAAAAAGTTGCAAAAGCCTTGGCCAGAGTCAATTTAACAGATCGATCAGATCACAGGCCAGAACAACTCTCTGGAGGCCAAAGACAACGTGTTGCCATTGCCAGGTCCATTGTAATGGAGCCAGAAGTTTTATTGGCAGATGAGCCTACTGGTAACCTAGATTCAACTTCAGGAACTGAAATTGTTGAACTCATTGAAGAACTCAATAAAGGGGGATTGACGCTTATTGTGGTAACTCATGACAAAGAAATTGGCAAAAGATCAAACAGAGTGATTAGATTGTTGGATGGCAAAATAATCTTTAATCAAGAGCAGCAAGGAGCATGAAATTTTCTGATCTACTATTTCTTGCTTTCAGCTCACTGATTCGATATCCATTGAGAACGATGATGTTATTAATAGCCACATCCATTGGTGTAATGGCTGTAATTCTACTTACCGCAGTTGGTGAAGGTGCCAGAGACTACATCACCAGTGAATTTAGGGACTTGGGGACTAATTTAGTTATTGTTATGCCCGGCAAAAATGAGACATCAGGCGGTGGTGGACCAGCTGATTTTGCAGGCATTGCTCCACGGGATCTAACCGTAGAGGATGCAGTAAGTTTGATGCAAATTGACACCATTAAAGCCATTGCTCCCATTGTCCTTGGCGAAATGCCTGCATCCTTTGGTGGCTTTGAGCGCGATGTTCCAGTGATTGGAACTACCCCTGAATTTTTGAGAGTCAGGCGGTGGGAAATGCGTGAAGGTGATTTCTTGCCTGGAGTTACTTTAGACAGGTCTCCACCAGTTTGTGCCATTGGTAAGGAGGTTGAAAAAGAGTTGTTTGGCACATCGCAAGCAATTGGTCAGTGGCTTCGTGTAGGCGATAGGCGGTGCCGAGTAACTGGAATTATTGACTCAGAAGGCAGAGCCATTGGTATCGATGTCCAGAAAATTGTTGTTATGCCTGTAAGCTTGGTGACCGCATTGTTCAATCGTCCCTCCTTATTTAGGATAATTGCCGAAGCCGAAAGTCGTATTTACATGGAGCAAATCAAGAAAGATATCATTAGAATCATAAAAAAACGTCATCAAGGCAAAGAAGATATAACCGTGGTTAGGCAAGATACAGTGATGTCTTCTTTTGACAACATTTTTAATGTACTGACTATGGCTCTGGCTTCCATTGCATCAATCAGTTTGTTTGTTGCCGGGATTTTAATTATGAACGTTATGTTGGTTGCAGTTTCTCAGAGACAATCAGAGATAGGACTACTCAAGGCGATCGGGGCGAAAAACCGACAGATTAACAATCTCTTTTTAACTGAAGCCATCCTCTTATCAGGATCCGGTGCCATCTTGGGATTGATCCTGGGACACTCTATCACCCTGTCTCTTAAAACTATTTTTCCAACTTATAATTTTCTGCCGCCCACATGGGCATCCGTCGTTTCTTTGTTTGTTGCCCTGATATGTGGAGCTCTATTTGGCTTAATCCCAGCTAGGAGAGCTTCAAAATTGGACCCGGTGATTGCATTGTCTGGTGAGAAATAAAATGAAGCTTCAAGATCTTTTTATTTTTTCATCTTATTCTGTTATTTCCCAAAAGATGAGGAGTTTCTTAACGTCTTTGGGTATAGCTATCGGTGTTATCTGCGTCATATTTTTAACCAGTTTAGGGGAAGGATTGCAATCCTACATCGTTTCTCAATTCACACAATTTGGAACCAACATCATCGGGATTTCTCCAGGAAAAACAGAAACATTCGGGATGCCACTTGGAGCTATTGGTGGAACAGTTAGACCCCTAACTTTTGAGGACGCAGAGGCTTTAGAGCGTTTGCCTGTAATAGATGTTGCTGTCCCGGTTTCAGCTGGCAATGGAGAAATTGAATACGGGGAAAAAATGAGACGTTCAATGGTTGTTGGAACCGGTTCTGATTACGATGTGATCGTGGATGCAACTGATATGCTTGGTGAGTACTTGCCTCATGATAACCCCAAATCACCTCGATCCTTAGCTGTTTTAGGCCCGGAAATGAGAGATGAATTATTTGGTGATGCCAATCCACTTGGGGAAATAGTCCGTGTCAATTCAGAGCGTTTTCGTGTGATTGGGGTGTTGCCTCCCAAAGGTGATTTTTTGGGCTTCAATTTAGACGATGCTATTTATATTCCAATGGCAAAATTTCAAACCATGTTTAATAAAAACACATTTCAAGAACTTGATGTGGTGCATTATGAGAACATTCAAACAGAAGAAGCGGTGGCTTCGATTAAGAGACTAATGATCGACCGACACGGTGTTGAAGACATTACAATTACAACACAAGAACAAATGCTGGAAACGTTAGGAGATATCATGAAATGGTTGAAATTCACAGTTGCAGCATTTGGTGGAATCTCTCTGCTGGTTGGTGGCGTTGGCATTTTTACCATTATGACCGTTGCCGTCAATGAAAGAACCTCAGAAATAGGAGTGTTAAGGGCAGTTGGCGCATCGCAAAAAAAAATCAGAGACGTATTCCTTTTGGAGTCAATTTTCTTAGCCATACTTGGGGCAATTCTAGGACTGACGATAGGTTTTGCCTCAGTTAACTTAGCGTTACTATTCTATCCAGACATGCCGATTGCCATCGCCTGGGATTACATTGTTTATGCTGTTGTTATTTCACTTGCAATCGGTCTGTTGGCAGGCTTTTTGCCAGCAAGGGCTGCCGCTCAACTGGATCCAGTTGAAGCATTAAGAACAGATTGATTAATATTTATAGAGGTATCTTTTAAGCAAATCTTTGCATCATGCCTGTGTAAGTCTCGATATGCGATGCCAACGGCAGAAAAGTATTTTGGTAACTCTTCCTTTCTTGCATGGCTGACCACCAGGATTTAATATTTTTACATTCTTCAGGCCATTGGGCGCCAAACAAATTTTCATAAGCTCCAAACCGCTCAAAAAATGGAGCAAAATGAAGGTCTACTAGGGTGATATTCTCACCCATCCAAAATACCCCCCCATTATTTTTCTCAAAACATTCACGTTCCATAAACAAGAATATTTCTCCTAGATTCTCGAGATTTTTTTCTTGTTTTTCAGGATTGTTTCTATCTCGCATCAACTGTGAACAAGCTGGCAAATAACGGTTGGAACAATAGTCGATCCAAATTCTTGCCTTTGCTCGCTGAAAATGATCATTAGGCATCAGTTGTATTTCTGGAAATGCTTCTTCGAGGTATTCATTGATGATTGCAGATTCATAGAGGGTGTTGCCTTCATGCGATAAAACCGGAACTTTTCCATATGGCGAAACCGATGAAAACCAGTCGGGTTTGTTGTAAACATCTATCTCAACTAACTCAAATGGTAGGCCCTTTTCAATTAACACCATTCTTGTTCTTTGAGCGAAAGGACATTTATCAAAGCTGTATATTGTAATTTCAGACATAATTCAAAGTTGTTTCATTAATTGATACCAAAATTCAAGTGAAGCAGCAAAAGCATCAACCTCAACTCGTTCATTAAGCCCATGCGATCTCCAGCCTGTTGGATCCTCCATAATACCACTTGTACCGTATACTGGAATCCCTGCACTGCGAAGATAGATTGCATCGGTGGCACCGGTTTCCATCATTGGAACCACGGGAATGTTTTGAAAGGTTTTATCAAC
>Ga0207965_1000071_pt1 | contig 25698 bp, 20 predicted proteins | sample Knorr_S23_td_O2m_FD_185609 | JGI IMG/M metagenome (GOLD analysis project Ga0207965, IMG submission 185609) | Marine microbial communities from Southern Atlantic Ocean transect - Knorr_S23_td_O2min_ad_571m_LV (SPAdes) (version 2) | ecosystem: Environmental > Aquatic > Marine > Oceanic | place...
GGTATTGATTGGGCAATCTACAAAATCGGCATAGTAGTAAGCGTAGTAACAGGCCCAATAATTCGCATAGTAAGCGGCATCGGTGGACATGTAGTCAGGATGCCCAGTACCGTAATACCATGTGTCATAAGTGTCTTCCCAATAATATCCGACCATCCACTGGAGTTTGCTGTCGCCCTTGGAAGCCAAGCGAATTTCAGCTGCATCGCGTTCTTGATATTGATCGTTAAAAGTATGGGCACGGGTGTAGTCAGTGTCATAGAGGCCGTAACCATAATAGGCATCTTTCCATTGTGTGTAAGCATGGTTGTCCCACATATAAACAATGTCACGTTCAAAATGTGTGACGGTGGCAGCGAGATCAGCAAAACCCAAATCGCCTTTTAAAGTAAGGGCAGTAGAATACCAATCGTCATCTCGCATTTCTTCCACAAAGCGAGTAATTTTATGTTCCCCAAGAGCAGGATCGGTTTCCCAGGCACCATCGAGTTCGCTATCTTCAGTCACATAACTCAACAGCGCGGACCATTTATCAGATATGCTCCACAATGCAGAAATACGTCCACCGGTTACATCGTAGGTATTAAAATCATCTTCCACTAGATCTGCATTGTCGTAACTTCCACTAAAGCTGCTTCCGTAAACATTATCGACATAGCCACCATCGCTCGAGGTGTAACCCACAAAACGCATACTCAAAGCATCGCTTAAGGGTATGTTGACGTATCCATTGACATCAAAGCTGCTGTCACCGCCTTTAATGCTGCCTAAAGAAGTCTCAACCGAACCATAGTAGCCACTGTTATCGGGTTTGTTGGTGATCATTCGAAGTGTGCCGGTTTGAGAAGTAGAGCCAAACAGGGTGCCTTGAGGCCCCGGTAATGCTTCAACACGTTCCATGTCAATGACCCGTACGCTCACCTGCTGTGAACTGGTGGTCATCGCTTGCTCATCGAGGTAAAGGGCAACGGTGCTGTCAACATACCAAGTATACGCATCCTGAGTTACTCCCCGCATGACCAAGTCATTTCTCCCAGGTACTTCGGCCGTCAACACGACACTGGGCAGGGCCCTGATGTAGTCCGACATACTCTTGATGCCCATTTTCTCAATATCTTCATTCGTTAAGGCCATGATGGATTGGCCTACGTCTTGTATATTAACTTCACGCTTGGTTGCAGTAACTATGATCTCTTCAAGTCCTGTTGATTCCTGGGCCAGCGCAACCGGTGTCGTCAGTCCGGTGCTGACTACTGCAGCTGCCAAGGCGTAGGGCCACATGGTGACCAAGTTTTTGGGTGTTGAATTCGGTTTAGTTTTCATGGATATCCCTTTTATTTTGTCAGATCAATCTGCCCTATCTGTGAGTGAAACTGTTTACTGGCTGTGCGATCTTTATACCACCTTACGCGTAAGTTGATGGATTTCATCACTATGCAGTCCTGAATAGTGTTGCATGCGGTAGATTTTGTTGTCAAGCTCAATTGTTAGAAGATAAACTGGCAATATAAATTACTCATACTGAGGGAGACTTGTCGATGCGATGGACCAATAAAAGAATTCTAATCACTTTGGTAGGTATGGTTTTAGTTTTTACCGCTCTAATGGCGTCCAGATATGAGTTTTCAAGGTCGAATGAATACTTGCCAGCGGTTTTTCTCAAACCCAACGGGGAACCTTTTTCCCTGCCCATCAAGGAAAAACCAATTGTGGTGATGAGCGGCTGGGGAACGCCAATCGGTTTTAATAAAGCCTACGATGATTATATTTTCTGGCGAACCTCAGGGGGTGTGCGAATTACTGAGCCCAATCAAGCATGCAGTCAGTGGCATTCGGGTACTTTTCCTTACCAGATTGAAATGGCCAGGGTTCCTTTTGCAGTTGGTCGAAAAGTAGAAGGATTTGAAAAATTTTGGGACAGCAGAGGAGCCTACAAGATCAGCGAGGATGGCCAAAGGTATGACCCAATTATAACCAATAAGGCAGGCGAATTTCCTTTCATGGGTGGTGATGCTCAGTCGTTGAAAGTTTCTGATCTTGAAGGGGTTGAAATACTGCCATTGAAAGATTATGTAAGCGGTATTACCCGAAAGTACGGGCCGGATCCAAGAAGCGGAATTGATTATTTGGCCGGCACCTATTTGATTAATCAAGCCAATGGGGTCAATGATTTCTATGAAATTGACAAAGCCTATCGGCCTCGAATATACGGCATGATGGGATGGGATCCGGATAAACCGGCTTATTTTCCTGATTATAAAAAAGATCGCGACAAAATACTGAAAGATTATATTAAGGGGTATTTTGGCAATCAAATCGAAGTCACTGAAGGTTTTTATTCCCCCGTTCCTGGATTGAGCAAGCATCTCAAAGACACGATGCCAAGAATTGCTAGAAAGGGCTACCGAAAGGTCGTACTGACAAAACCGATAACAGACCACAACCTGTATGCTAATAATTATTGGGATCTCCATCTTTCTTATCAATCCCTCTGCAGGGCAGGATTTGATAAGGACGATATCGAACTCAGTCACATCAGAATGTATGGCAGGACACCCGAATACAATCATATTCTGTACAAGAATTTGCATCGCCATTTGGATTTGATTGATCCTGAAGATGAAGTTGCAGTCATTTATGCAACCTTTGGCGCACCTTGGCCTGGCGCGAACCCAGTAGGCCCTATGTCCAATTCAACGCCTTTCATCAATGAATTTTTTCATGAAAATGCCTATTTGAATTTTCTCAGCATCAAGCGCTACATCGAAGAGCACGAAAAAAACTACAACATTTCTTTTATAAGAACTGGTGGCAATGGCAGTGTCGATGCCAGAACCAACAATCTATTCGCTTACACCCAATACAGCCCGGATAAGCTAGGACATCCAGAAGATCCATTACGGTATTGGCAGGTTAGGGAATCCATTGAAGATGCAATTCTCAATCAGGGTAAAAAAGAAGTGGTGATCATGCTGTCGCATTGGGGATACACTTTTTGGATCTTGATTACCAACATGCGTGAAACCTGGGATATTCCCTTAAACACAATCGAGGAAATTCAAAACGGTGAATATCGTATGACTTGGTGTGAAAAATATCAGGGCCCTGGAGATTACGAACAGGTTGCAGCAGTTAATAATCAATGCCCCAGTGGATTTACCAGATTACAACTCACCGAAGCTTTTGAAGATCAAATGGAGGATTTGGCGTTCAATTATGCCAACCGCATTCGGGGGGGCTTGGAACGATTCGGTGTTTTTCCTAATCTCGATATTAACATTGTCGCCAGCGGTGAAATCACCATTTTGGAAGGTGGAAGTGTTGCGGTAACTGAGGGGCCTTTAGCCGGTGCCAAATTAGATGTCCCCAAGGACCCACAACCTGGAAAACCCGGCAGCTATCAATGGGAAAACCGATGGCGTCCCGAATCTGATCCAAGCCCTAACACAGGGCCCGATGCAGTAAGAGCCATCAATGAATATGCACAAACAAGTGACTACTTGGATGGACCCAAAGATGATTTTACAGTGGTGATTGGAACTCAAGCAAAACGGACCCCAGAAGAGTCTATGCCAGAGCATCCCAAAGCGGTTTCACCGACAATTTTCTTTGGTCCATACAGAACTCTTTTTAATGCCCCAGCCACAATAACCTTGCCTTATGACAATACCAGGGTGACGGATCCAAAGAGAATCAGGCCCTATGTGTTTAACGAGGTAACTCAAAAATTTGAAGTTGTGCCGAAAGTAATGAGTAACCGGGAGCCGTACCTCAGTGAGGACAATAGCAGTTTGACCTTTCAGGTCCAGATATTGGGTCAATTTGTTTTGGTAGAAGAGAGTTAGATTGTAACAATCCAAAACAGAGACAATTGGAATCCGCTGTCTTTAAACTCTCTTTGTAAAATTCTTGGGAAATATAATTAATTTTGACAAGGCCAAGCCGGTCTTTCCTGTGGCCCCAAATAGAATAACGGTTGTCATACTGATCTGTTCCCTCCTAAAACCGAGGTTCAAATTTTTGACCGATGTGGATATGATTTCGTTTTTCAGCGAGCCCAATCTGTTTTTGACGCTCTGCAAAGCGTGCTTTTCTTTCTTCGGAGTGTAGGTTGTGGCAATGTGGGCAACTCACACCCTCTATATAGTATTCACTCGCCTTATCATTATCATCAATCGGCATACGGCAGGCATGACACATGTCGAAATCACCTTCAATCAATCCATGTTGAAGTGATACCCTGTCATCAAATACAAAACATTCTCCTTGCCAAAAACTCTCTTCAGGTTTTACCTCTTGCAGGTATTTTTGGATGCCACCTTGCAGCTGCAACACCTCTTTAAAACCTTCTTGCAACAAGTAAGAACTGGCTTTCTCGCACCGGATCCCGCCAGTGCAAAACATCGCAATTTTTTTTGTATCCTTGTTCATCATTGGTTTAAACTCTCGATCTACCCACTCTGGAAATTCCCGGAAAGATTTGGTATTTGGCTGAATAGAATTGGTGAAAGTTCCAACTGCATATTCGTAGTAATTTCGGGCATCGACTACAACTGTGTCAGGATCTGCAATCACCTTGTTCCATGCATCAGAGGATACAAAGGTCCCGGTAACTCTGGCTGGTTTGACTTCAACTTTACCCATGGAGACAATTTCTTTCTTAATTTTGATTTTCATCCGCTTGAAAGTTTTCCCAGTTGCGGTGGAATATTTTGGAATAAGGTCAATCAAGCGCTGGTCGTTCCAGAGAAATTCCAGTACGGTTTGAACGCCCTGTACAGTTCCCGCAATGGTTCCATTAATTCCTTCGGGAGCTAGAAGAATGGTACCCACAGTTCCAGCTTTGCTGCAGACTTTTTCCAATGGAGATTTCAGGCCTTTAAAATCGTCCCAGTCCACAAATTTATAAAATGCAGCAACTGCGGTTTCTTTTGTCTTTGGCATTTTTTTTACCATTATTTCTCTACTAAACCTGTCAGCCAAATAGATGACTAGTAAGTGCGATCAATTGCAAAACGAGCAAGTTTTATCAGGGCATCTTTGTATTGGCTGTCTGGCAGGGGTCCGAGTGCAGTGATTGCCTTTTCCGAAGTGGATTTTGCTTTTTCTGTGGCCAGCGCCAAAGCCCCACAGCTTCTGAGACATTCTATAATTTGTTCGCTGTGTCGGGAGTCTTTGTTTGCAATCGCTTCTCGAATCAATAATTGTTCTTGAGAGTTGCATCGTTCGAGGGCGTAGATCAGAGGCAAGGTTGGCTTTCCTTCAGCAAGATCGTCCCCTATATTTTTACCCATAATCTCAACGGAAGAGCTGTAGTCAAAGACATCGTCAATCAATTGAAATGCAATTCCTAAATGGCGTCCATATTCGGTCAAGCTTAATTCTACGATTTGCGATTGATCCGCCAAAATCGCGCCAATGCTGGCCCCTGCCTCAAACAATTTACCCGTCTTGCGATAGATTACATCCATGTATTCTTTTTCAGTGATATCGGGGTTACCACAGTGAATCAACTGTAAAACTTCCCCCTCAGCAATGGTGTTAGTCGTATGTGCCATGATTTCCATGACACGCATTTGACCAATTTGCACCATCATTTGAAACGCTCTGGAATAGAGGAAGTCTCCAACCAAAATTGTGGATTCGTTGCCAAAGTGTCGATGTGCGGTTTTTGTGCCTCGCCTGGTATCGGATTCATCGACAACGTCATCATGCAATAGTGTTGCGGTATGAATGAATTCAATCATCGCCGCAGCCAGAATACGAGAACGGTTGTGTTTGTCTATTCCACATGCTTTTGAGGACAGCAACACCATCAATGGACGTAATCTTTTGCCACCACTGTTGATGATGTAGTGTGAAATACTGTTGATGAGGCCGACATCGGTATCCAGTTGCACTCGGATTTCTTGGTCCATCTCTTGCCAATCCAACCCAAGAAGAGATCGGGATTCTTCAATGACCGATTGTTCCTCATTCAGTTTATCTAAGCTTTGAATCATAATTAATCTGTCTTCTTTTACTCGCTTTCCAAGTCACCGGACACTATATCAAAGCCTTCAAATATATTGAATTAGAATACTTAAATCTATAGAATTGCCTCCCAGTTGGAAACATCAATACGCTAGGAAAAACCATGTACGCTGTATTTAAAACAGGTGGTAAACAATACCGGGCAACTCAGGGGCAAAAAATCAAACTTGAGAAGCTCAATGCTAATTCTGGAGATAAAGTCCTCTTTTCAGAAGTACTTATGGTGGGAGAAGGTAGCGATGTAGACATTGGAACACCTTATTTGACCAATGCATCAGTTGAGGCAACCGTACTTGAAGAGGGTAAGGACAAGAAAATTGAGGTGATAAAATTCAAGCGTAGAAAGAACTACAAGCGGACGTTTGGTCACCGACAATGTTATACTTTGGTAGAAATAACTGGGATCAAACTCAAAAAAGAAACAAAATCACAGCCGAAGAAAGTAGCAAAACCGAAGAAAGTAGCAAAACCGAAGAAAGCGGCAAAACCGAAGAAAGCAGCAGCAAAAATAAAAAAAGCAGCAGCAAAACCAAAGAAAAAACCAACAGCTAATAAGAAAAAAACTGAGGCAAAGGACTAATGGCACATAAGAAGGCAGGTGGCAGTTCCAGGAATGGAAGAGACTCAGAATCAAAACGATTGGGTTTTAAGAAGTACGGCGGTGAATTTGTCAAAGCAGGAAACATTATTGTTCGACAGAGAGGCACCAAGTTTCATCCTGGAGAAAACGTGGGGATGGGTAGAGATCACACCTTGTTTGCTAAAGTGGATGGGCACCTCAAACTTGTGAAGAAAGGATCGAGAATGAGACAGTTTGCTACTGTAATACCTCTTTCGGAATGATGGTGTTATAAACGATCTAAATTGATCTTACCCCGCTGATGCGGGGTTTTTTTTAGATGGAGGAAGTTACGCTGTGAAATTTGTGGATCAAGCAAAAATTTCAGTTCAAGCTGGACGCGGGGGTAATGGCTGTGTCAGCTTTCGACGGGAAAAATACATACCAAAAGGTGGACCGGATGGCGGCGATGGCGGCGATGGCGGCAGCATTATTTTGGCAGCCACCACTTCACTGAATACACTGGTTGATTTCAGAGTGAATAACCAATTCAGAGCCACCCATGGGGGGCCAGGACGATCTAAGAATCGGACGGGTGGCAGTAGCGATGATCTGACCATTAAGGTTCCTTGCGGTACCCAAGTCTTCAATCGAGAAACCAATGAGTTAATTGGTGATCTGATCGACGAAGGCGATTTGTCTTTGGTTGCCAAAGGCGGTCTGGGTGGCAAGGGCAATACACGGTTTAAAAACAGCCGTAACCGCACACCCAGACAATCTACGCCGGGGACCGAAGGGGAGAGCAGGTTACTGTACTTGGAATTAAGTGTGCTTGCAGATGTTGGATTGCTTGGCTATCCCAACGCCGGTAAGTCAACCTTTATTCGTTCGGTTTCTGCAGCCAAACCTAAGGTTGCTGACTACCCATTCACCACTTTGTATCCAAATTTGGGAGTGGTCAGGATCGACCTTGAAAAGAGTTTCGTGATTGCTGATATACCTGGAATCATTGAAGGAGCTTCTGAAGGATCCGGGTTGGGCATTGAATTTTTAAAGCATCTCTCACGGACAAAACTCTTACTTCACATTGTTGATTTGGCAGCAACGGAAGATTCGCAAGCAACAGCTAATAGCATTGAAGCCATTCAAAAGGAGTTGATGACTTTTGATCCAGAGCTTGCTAAAAAAGAACGATGGCTGGTATTCAATAAACTTGATTTGATTGCTGAAGACAAACAACAATCTGCAATCGAACAGGTCATTTCTAAACTGCAATGGCAAGGACCTGTGCACGCTATCAGCGCCATAACAGGCCACGGCACCAAGGAATTGAGTCACAAAATCATGCAAAAATTGGATGAGACGATCGTCTAAACTACCTAGCTGAAGCTAAAGCCACTCATTTATTTCAGGGTGGCGATCTTGGCAGTGTAGGTATCTGGTATCTCTGGGGTTGCCGGAAATAAAAAATTAGCCGATAGCTTTGATTCGCTTGTTGAGTTTACTCTTTAGATTGGCTGCTTTGTTTTTATGGATTGTGCCTTTTCTTGCGAGAGAATCAATCAGAGGCTGGGCGCTTGCATAAAGCGCTGTTGCCTCTTTGGCATTGCCAGCGTCAGCTGCCTTGATTACTTTCTTGACTGCAGTTCGCATCCTGCTTTTTTGAGTAACATTGCTTAATCTATGCTTCTCATTTTGCCGAACTCTTTTCCGTGCTGAGCTATTGTTTGCCATAATGTTATTATCAATGGTTTTCTGATTATTTAAAAGGCGGTGTATTTTTTATATTTTAAGGGCTGTTGTCAATAGTAAATCAACATTTTGAATGATTTAGTTGTCAACAGAAACATCGGTTAATATAAATTTCTATGCAACAATCAAGCGATATTAACGAGACAAAGACCATGTTCCGTTCAACCGGGGTAGTGGGATTAATGACACTTTTGTCTAGGGTCTTAGGCTTGGTTCGTGACATCTTTTTCGCCCGTCTTTTTGGGGCCTTCCCCATTATGGATGCCTTTTTTGTATCGTTTAAAATCCCCAATTCATTTCGACGGTTTTTTGCCGAAGGCGCATTTTCAAGAGCTTTTATTCCAGTGCTTTCTGACTACAAAGAAAACCACGATCAAGCCGAGGTACAGGAGCTGATTGATCGTACCTCGGGCACACTTAGTGTGATTTTGTTTGCTATTACTGTTGTTGGGATTATTGCAGCACCGGTTATTATTCTTATCTTTGCCCCTGGTTTTTTTGATGATCAAGCCAGTGATATGGAAAATCGCTATGACTTGGCAGTGTCGATGCTGCGATTTACTTTCCCTTACCTTTTGTTTATTTCACTGACAGCATTTGCAGGGGCAATACTAAATACCAATAAGCAGTTTTGGGCCACTGCATTTACTCCGGTTATTCTCAACCTAATCTTGATCATTGCTGCCGGTTGGATTGCTCCATCGGCATCGAACCCTGGCCTGGTTTTGGCAATGGCAGTGTTGGTTGCAGGTTTTTTGCAACTGCTTTTTTTACTGCCATTTTTGCAACGTAATGGTCAATTACCCAAACCGAAGTGGGGTTGGCAAGACTCGGGTGTTAGAAAAGTAATTAAATTGATGATTCCCTCAATTATCGGTAGCTCAGCTGCACAGGTGAATCTACTGTTTAATACTTTGATCGCATCCTTTTTAGCCGCAGGAAGTATCAGTTGGATTTATTATTCGGATCGTTTGCTGGAATTTCCAGTCGGAGTATTTGGGGTGGCACTGTCAACGGTGGTTTTACCCAATCTTTCAAGTAAAAGCGCGGGGCAAAACCAAGCTCAATTTAGGTCCATCGTGCAATGGGGTATCCGCATCGCATTTCTGGTTTCAGTTCCAGCAGCAACAGGATTATACATTCTCTCAGGTCCATTGATTGCTACCATATTTTTAGGCGGTAACTTTAATATCCATGATCTTTATATGACCCAATACAGCCTGATGGCATACGCTTTTGGCTTGATAGGCCTGTCCATGGTATTGATTCTTGCTTCCGCATATTACGCCAAACAAAATACCAAGACTCCGGTTAAATTTGGCCTTATTGCCATGGCAACCAATGCCTCATTGTCAATTTTGTTTGTCACCACTTTGGTCCTGACCAACAGCCCTTATCCGCACATGGGTTTGTCGCTGGCTTTCTCTTGTTCAACTCTGCTCAATGCATTCTTGTTGTTCAGAGGCTTGATCCGTGAAAGACAAATCAAGGTCGACCGGGAGGAAGTTGCTTTTCTGATACGCATTGTCGTTTCCACTGGGGCAATGGTGATGTTGCTTGTGATCTTCAACCCAGAACTCTCCGTTTGGCTTGAGCAAAGCTTGGCAGAAAGAATAACCCATTTAATGAGATTGATTCCATCAGCGGTGTTGGTCTATGTTTTGGCACTGTTTTGTCTCGGCATTAGAGCAAGAGACATTCGTGTTCAAACCAATCCTGAACCTTTATAATGGTTCCAAAATAAAGCCCACCAGAGGAATGACAAATTACAAGGAGACACTGAATTTACCAGACACTGGCTTTCCAATGAAAGCCAGTCTACCGAATCGAGAACCATCTCTTCTGAAACAATGGTCTGAGAACAATCTCTATCTAAAAATCAGACAACAGCAAGCAGGTAAGGACAAATTTTTACTCCTTGATGGACCTCCTTATGCCAATGGTAAACTCCATATTGGACATGCTCTGAATAAAGTTTTAAAGGATGTCGTCATCAAATCAAAAACACTTTCAGGTTTCGATGCCCCTTACATCCCTGGTTGGGATTGCCACGGGTTGCCAATAGAACATCAGGTGGAGAAAAAAAAGGGAAAAGCGGGATCAAAACTCAATGCCAAACAATATCGAGATGCTTGCAGAGACTATGCCTTAGCTCAGGTTTCAGAACAGCGAGAGGATTTTATCCGACTTGGTGTATTGGGTGAATGGGAAAAACCGTATCTTACCCTTGATCGGAATTACGAGGCGGAACAAATTCGGGCCTTTGCAACGATAGTCAAAAACGGTCATTTGGTCTATGGGCATAAACCTGTGCATTGGTGTTTGGACTGTAAATCTGCTCTTGCAGAAGCAGAAGTTGAATACAAAGACAAAGAATCTTGTTCGGCAGATGTTCGATTTAGGGTTATTGATACCAACGAATTTTTGACCAGAACCGGATTGAATTTAGACCAAACGGATCGACCAATTTATCTTCCTATTTGGACCACAACCCTCTGGACGCTTCCTGCAAACCAAGCGGTTGTCTTGGGTGAGGATTTGAATTACTTATTGGTTGCAACTGCATCGGATCACAGTCCTTGTTATGTGATAGTTTCAGAAGGATTGCAGGAATCAATTCGTGATCGTTGGCAGGCTGAAAAATGGGATATTATCGGCTCAGTTAATCCCAGAGATTTAGAGGGTTTGATTCTTCAACATCCTTTTTATCAAAGACAGGTACCCATATTAATAGGAGATTATGTGACTCTAGAGGCTGGCACGGGAGCAGTGCATACAGCACCAGCTCATGGTCACGATGACTTTATCATTGGACAGAAAAACAATCTACCGTTGGATAATCCAGTGAATGACTTTGGGGTTTTCACTGAATCAACAGAGTATTTTGCTGGACAACATGTTTTTAAGGTCGAATCTGAGATCATCGAAAAATTAAAAGAGAAGAACAATCTGATTCATCAAGAGTCGTTCAATCACAGTTACCCACATTGTTGGCGGCATAAAACCCCTTTGATTTTTCGCGCTACCCCTCAATGGTTTATCAGTATGGATAACAACGATTTAAGGGCCAATTGTTTAGAAGTTATAGAAACTGTTGAATGGATGCCTAATTGGGGGAGAGAACGCATCCAGGGAATGTTAGAGACAAGGCCTGACTGGTGTATTTCCAGACAGCGATTTTGGGGTGTGCCGATTCCTCTGTTCATCCACAAAGAAACCGAATCCCTGCATCCAAACACAGTTGATCTTCTGCATCAGGTAGCTGAAAAAGTTGAAACGCATGGAATTGATGGATGGTTTGCCTCATCCACTGAGGATTTTCTGGGAGAAGAGGCTGTAGAGTACAATAAAATAACAGACACTATGGATGTTTGGATGGATTCCGGCTTGGCACATCATGCTGTCAGCCAGAATCATACCGACGTTTACTTTCCAGCTGACCTCTACCTGGAGGGATCAGATCAACACAGAGGTTGGTTTCAAAGCTCTTTACTCACCTCCGTTGCAATGAATGCAAAGGCTCCATACAAACAAGTCCTTACTCATGGATTTTTTGTAGATGAAACTGGCAGGAAAATGGCTAAATCTGTAGGGAACGTGATTGAACCACAGGCTGTGATCAATAATCTTGGAGCGGATATTCTAAGGCTCTGGGTCGCATCAACCGATTACAGCAGTGAAATGAGTATTTCAGATCAAATTCTAAAACGGAATTCCGATGCTTACCGACGCATAAGGAACACCGCAAGGTTTTTACTGGGTAACCTGAATGATTTTGATCCAACCAAGGATCGGCTACCAGTCAATGAGCTTTTGGCTCTCGATCAATGGGTCATTAATCGATTGCATGAGGTTCAGGCCAAGATCCTTGAAGATTATAGTACCTATGCTTTTCACCGGGTGTCTCAATCACTGCATAATTTCTGCGTAGTGGATATGGGTGGATTTTATCTGGACGTTATTAAAGATCGTCTGTACACCACTCAGGCTGATAGTCATGCTAGAAAATCAGCGCAAACAGTTTTGTATCATACCGCCGAATCAATGGTTCGCTGGATAGCCCCAATTCTCTCTTTTACCGCTGATGAAGTTTGGCAATTTTTACCAGGAAATCGAGCAGAGTCAGTGTTTTTATCAGAGTGGTATCAGTTGCCAGAAAACCCAGATAGCCGAATCAATTGGTCAGTTATGGATGTCGTTCAGCAAACCGCAGCCAAAGCATTGGAAGTTGCAAGAGATGAAGGCGTAATCGGTTCTTCTTTGGACGCATGTTTAACCGTTTATGCAGACGGTGAGTTGGCTGAATTGCTTGCCTCTTTTGGGGAGGAGTTGCATTTTTTATTCATCACTTCCGATGCTACCTTAGCATCTGCTGTCAGCATACCCGAGGGTGAGATTGAAGCCGATGGGGTTGCTGTTTCGGTGTTTAAATCCAAACATCAAAAATGCATTCGATGTTGGCACAAAGACGAGTCGGTTGGCCAGTCATCCGAACACCCAGAACTTTGTATCCGATGCATAAATAACGTAAAGGGCGAAGGCGAGGTTAGGCTTCACTTCTAAGGGATGTTGAAGAGCAGAAGTTATTCCTATTGGATATGGTTACTGGTGGTATTCGCCATTATCTTTGTTGACCAGTATGCAAAATTTATGGTGGTGGAGCGGTTAAATTTGTTCGATCGTTTTACCCTAACTGCATTTCTCGATCTTACCCGGCTTCATAACACCGGAGCCGCTTTCAGTATGTTTGCTTCTGACTCCGGGTGGCAACGCTGGCCTTTGACTTTAATTTCAGCAGGTGTTGGGACAACCTTAATTGGCTGGCTAGTTCGCAACGCTGCCAAGTCTCCTGTCCTGCTAAATACCGCTTTTGCTATGATTGCCGGCGGAGCGATTGGAAATCTGATTGACCGGCTAAACCAGGGCTACGTGGTGGATTTTATTTTGTTCCACATCGGCCAATGGCATTACCCGGCGTTCAATGTGGCAGACTCGTGCATTACCATAGGTTTGATTCTATTCTTGATTGAGACCTATCGCTCATCAAAACAAGCAAAAAAGATGACAAGACCTTGATCCATATAGAGATTGTAGTTTTGCAATCTTCACCGTTGCCATTAGAATAGCTAGAGGAGAAGTTGTCATGGAAGGTGCACTGAGATTAAAAGCGAAAGTTGAGCAGAGACTCAGAGACCATCGTTTGCGTCCCACAAAGGCTCGAATCCGCGTTGGCATGTTGCTGCTTGAGAGTCCAAAGCATCTCTCTGCAGACCAGATTTTTGATTGGTTAACCGAACATGGCCATTGCATTTCCAAAGCCACTGTTTACAACACCTTAAATGTGTTTGCAAAACACGGTGTCGTCAACGAAGTTGCCGTGGATCCAACCCGGATGTATTACGATTCCACCACCTCTCCGCATCATCATTTTTACAATACCGACACCGGTCAGTTGACTGATATTCCGAGAGAAAATATCAGTGTTGAAAACATCCCAAGATTGCCAGACAACACCGAGATTGAAGACCTGGAAATAGTTATCAAGATTAAAAACAAGCAACCGAGCTAAACTTCCGTCTAAAATTGCAACTGGTATAATACCTCCCATTAATTATTCATTTTTGGGGAGATCACAATGGCACGTCATCGCGCGTTAGAAATGTTTGGACGATCGGGTAATCCGGCATTTAAAAGTAAGGCTTTCACCGAAAGTTCGTCCGATTTCAGCACCTCTGAACCCATGACGTTGTCTGGTACGGTTAACAAAACCGGGTTGTACCTTCTGCTGTGCTTTATCACTGCAGCTTGGACTTGGAACCAGTTTTATGCCACCGGCGATCCCGCTTCCGTTTATGTTTATGTAATAGTTGGTATTGTTGGTGGATTAATTGCTGCTTTGGTTACCATTTTTAAACCCACTACGGCAGCCATTTCAGCACCTATTTATGCTTTGTTGGAAGGGTTTGCAATAGGTGGAGTATCAGCAATGGTTGAAGCCAGTTACCCAGGGATAGTCATTCAAGCAGTTGGGTTAACTTTTGGCACATTGGCAGCTCTTTTAATGGCATACAAAACTGGGTTGATAAAACCCACTGAGAATTTTAGATTGATGCTTTTTGCAGCGACCGGAGGGATACTATTACTCTATATTGTGAATATCATCATGCGTTTTTTTGGTACTGAAATTGGTTTCATTCATTCCAATGGATTGATGGGCATTGGTTTTAGCTTGGTTGTTGTGGCTATTGCTGCACTTAATCTAGTGCTTGATTTTGACTTTATTGAACAGGGTGCAGAACACGGGGCTCCTAAATACCTGGAAGCCTTTGGTGCCTTTTCTTTGATGGTAACCCTGATCTGGCTTTATTTTGAGATTCTAAGGCTCCTGACAAAACTTTATTCTCGTAATTGATGGACGCTAACACAGTTTTCTTTGGCTTATTGATAGTTGGATCTCTGGCTATTTTTCTCTACTTCGGAAAATTTAGAGCCTCAGCAAAACAACGGGAACGTAAGAATCGAATCGACTGGTCGCAATCACTGTTCAAAAAAATATTTGGATCCAGGAAGCAGGACCAATGATCACTCTTGTTTGAACCACCATGGCTGAAGTTAAAAACGTTATCGCAGTGGCATCAGGAAAAGGCGGTGTTGGCAAATCAACAGTCAGTGTTAATTTGGCACTAAGTCTCCTTGCACGAGGCGCCAAAGTGGGCCTGTTGGATGCGGATATATATGGACCGAGCATCCCGTTGATGCTTGGTGTTATGGATGAGAAACCGACAACTCCTGATAACAAGACATTTACCCCAATTCAATCCCACGGTCTGGAACTGATGTCCATTGGTTTCATCGTATCCGAAGACCAAGCCACCATCTGGCGTGGACCAATGTTGTCCCAAGCACTCAGCCAGCTCCTTCTACAAACCAATTGGTCCAGTCTGGATTATCTGGTTATTGATCTCCCTCCAGGTACCGGTGATGCCCAATTAACCCTTTGTCAAAAGGCCAATCTGACCGGTACTATTCTGGTTACTACCCCTCAACAAGTCGCTTTGTTGGATGTGAAAAAATCCTTACAGGCCTTCAAAAAACTTTCAGTCCCTATTATTGGTTTGATTGAGAACATGAGCTATTTTATTTGTCCGGAATGTGGGCACGAAGAGAACATTTTTGGAGAAGGTGCAACCAACGAGTTTCTCAAAGACAACAAAATTCCATTATTGGGGAAGATACCCATTGAGCCTGCCTTTGCCTCCAGTGGTGATACAGGCAAGCCATTGGTCTTGGATTCAGGTAAAGATTACATGAAAGCCATCTACAACGATCTGGTTTCCTCACTTGTTGACCGTCTTGCCAAAATAGAGAAACCAACTCCTAAAGTTGAAGATATTGCCGTTGAAATAACTGGTAAATAATTGAAGTGAGCACTAATTCAAATTAGAAATTTGTATTTCCTCAGAGTTAACCGGTAACACCACCATAGTTCCGTCATCGGATAAGGTCCACTCTTCAAACACATCAGAAACACCTCTGGTGAATATATTTGCCATGATGTCATTGCGTGGCGATGGAGTCAGATGGTAAAAAAACAGATGTTTGACATTGGCTTCTTTGGCAATGGCAGCGGCTTCAACAGGGGTAGTGTGATAAGTGGTGATGTCATCCAAAATTTTGGCTTGATTGATTCGGTCATTCTTGAGCATGAACTGTCTCAATGGTTTCAAGATATGATTGGCTTGTGCTTCATGAAATAAAACATCTGCATTCTTTGAATGATCCGTCAAATTTTGACTGGCACTGGTATCACCACTGATGACAATAGATCTTCCCTTGTAATCGAATCGATAACCCAGAGCTGGTTTCACCGGATGGTGGTCAACTTCGAAAGCTCGGATGGATAAATCATCCGATTCAATGATGACAGGGTTGTTCAGATCAATGGTGTGTGCCTTCATCCCAGCAACCCCCAAGGGGGCGATCTCATCACCGTGATGGGCATTGCGGAAGGTATAATCCAAGTTGTAGGCATCCTCGAAGCCTTGCACCACTGAGCCCAAGCCCTCAGGTCCATAGACATCGAGTTGGGAGGGTCTGTTATTGATCCAAGTCTGCATGTGGAAGTTGGGCAAATCTGCAATATGATCCGAATGTAAATGGGTCAGTAATATGGCCTTAATGCGGTTAGCAGGAATGCCCCATTGATTGACGTTGTTGGCAGAACCTGCACCGGTATCAACCACATAAATATTTTTCCCTGCAATGACTAAAATACAGGCTTCATCGCGTGAAGAATGAGGCAATGGTGAGCGTGATCCACAGACAATCGCACTCAAGGAATCCTCCTTGGGCATGTTGTTCTGAGCAAGGTTTTGAATTGCATTGTCTAACAATCGATCCTGAACGCTGGGTATTTGCAACAAAAGAAAACTACCAAATGTCAAGATACCTAGTCCCAAAAGGAATTTAACAATCTTGTTGAATTGAAACATATGATGACTCCTTATTGATGCTACCAGACGAAGGGTATGATGCGATAACGTGTCCTTGACATGTATTCTCTATAGCCAGGCAGTGTTTCCTGTAGGATTTTTTCCTCGGCGTAAATTCGTCCAATCAAAGCAGTAATTGGCAGTAAGCCGGCAATCAGTGCTGCATAACTTTGCAACCAGAGTGCCATACCAAGACAAAATAATATAAATCCAGTATAAAAGGGATGTCGGACGAGTCCATACAAACCTGTGTCCCTCAATTCATGCCCCCGGTCGGATTGATCTCGGACCACTGGGGTGGCAAATTCATTTTGATACAAGGCTGTAATCATAATTCCATACCCTAATAAAGATGCAGCCCCACCGAGAATCGAGATTGAGTATTGTGGTGGTGCTAATAATTTTAGATGGAAGATATCGATTGGAATAAACACAAACCAACCGACTAAAAATACAAGGAGAAAAGTCGTCGCAATACGATCTGACAGAGGCTGGCTTTCATTCATTGGCATCTCCATGCGAGCTTCCAGGCTACGGGGGGCCTTGATGGCCAGGAAAACAGTACTAACCAATGTAAGAAAGCCGTAACAATACAGGAATTGATTTGCTTCCGTCCACTGCCAGGTACCTGCTGGTATGAGAAGAAGCGCTCCAAAAAATGCTATTTGCAGGGTTGCACCGATCAGTCCTTTTATTAAAAACATAGGAATCCTATTTTAAAAAATAATTCTCTTTTCATTTCTATTGCTCTTTTATATCAGATTTACAGCATTTTTGAACCGTTCATACCCAGTTAAGTCACTAAAGCAACTCGGTGGACTTCATTGGGTGTTTGGTTTAGATTTAAAAAATGAGGATGAAGATTACCAAGCGTAGTTGGGTCTGGTTGGCTCCAGTTCTGCTCTACCTGATTTTTTTCAGTTGGTACACCAACCTAAAAGGCCCCTTGTCGCCAGAGGAAAGCAATCATTTTGTCGACATTCTTGAGGCAAATGGATCCACGCCTGATCGAATAGTGGAAATAAAGCGTTTCATGGAAGAAGACGATGGCAAGCATTTCTACATGATGAATTTGTTGGATTTAACGGATAATCCACCCGAGTTACCAGCAACTGGGCCAGATGCATCTGCAGAAGATTTGATGGCCCATTACATGGAGTTTATGTTTCCAGAACTTTTCTCTCGTGCCTGCCACCCGGTTTTTATTGGACGGGTTCTTGCCGATGCATTGGACTTGTCTGGCATCGAAAATGCTGAGAGTTGGGATCAAGCTGCTTTATTTCGTTATCGCAGTCGCCGTGACATGATAGCCATCGCTACGAACCCTAAATTTCTTGAGAGGCACGATTACAAGATCGCTAGCTTAGAGAAGACCATAGCCAATCCAGTCAAGCCACTTTTCTTTCTCGGTGATCTCAGGTTTACAGTGGGATTGATCTTATTTGCCTTGGTTTCAATTGTGAATTCTATTTACAGATACAAACGCAGAAAAACGCCCTAGAATTTTGCTTATGGGCTTATTTTTCTAGGGGCTCAACATACAAAACTAAGGTGTGATCAACAACTCTGTAACCTTTTTGGGCAGCTACTTTTTCCTGTCTTTTTTCAATCATTTCATCCTCAAATTCGACAATCTTCCCTGTTGTTAAGCACACCATGTGGTCGTGGTGATGATCCGGTGTTAACTCATACAGAGATTGACCGGTTTCAAAGTTGTGACGGATGCAAATACCTGCGCTAACGAATTGATTCAAGACTCGGTATATCGTCGCAATCCCAACATCGTCAGCACTCTCATTGAGTTTTCTGTGGATGTCATCAGCACTTGCATGCATATTCTCTTCGCCTTCAAGAATTCTAAGGATGGCTCTTCTGGCGTGGGTAACTTTGAGGCCCGCAGACCTGATTTCCTGGTTTTTATTCATCCTATAAAGAATGGTAAAGCCAATTGACCAAATAGCAAGTTAGTCGGTTATTTTATAAGGTTTTTTAATTTCATATACAATGAAACCAAATGTCTTCTTTATACTCTTCAAAAATGAACACTTACAAGTTTGTAAAACCCATTATGGAAGTTTTAACAAAACTGCATAGATTGCTGTTTAACAAATTCGGTATCAGATCTCTTGGTAGTTTGCTAGGAAATCCCATCTGTATGATTACCACAGTGGGTAGGAAATCAGGAAATGCGATAAGCATCCCTTTATTAACCATCCCACATGAAGACAACTATATACTGGTTGCTTCCCATGGAGGGGCCCCAGTTCACCCGGCGTGGTACTACAATTTAATTGATGAACCCAGAATAAAAATGACAATTAAATCAAAGACATACAATATGTTTGCCAAGAAATTATCTGACGAAGAAAAAGAAAACATTTGGCCAATAATTATCAAAGCAGGTCCTTTTTATGATGAGTACCGAAAAAAAACAACGAGAAATATACCTGTTTTTCTCTGCAGCAAAGAATGAGTGAAGTGTGAGATCTTTATTTAAAAAATTTTTTGATCATGAAATATCTCGAAGGGATTTTGGGACAAAACTTCTAGCCTTGGGATTTAGTCAAATCGCAGTCAATACTTTTCTAGGCGCAGCTGCAGAAGCACGTGAACCTTTGCCTGAGATGGGTGTAAAAATGTCAGGTACGGGTGCAGATATTCTGGCTGAAACCTTGAGAGCGGCAGGGGTGGATTATATTTTTGGCACCAGTGCCACGGGCATGTCCCCATTTTTTGATTCCTTGACTGTGAACAACGATATGCAATTTATCTCCTCAATTGCAGAATCACAAGCAACATCCATGGCTCATGGTTACGAGCTTGTTACGGGAAAAACAGCAGTCCTTTTTATCCCGGGTGTTGCCATTCCAAGTGCAATGAATAACTTATACAACGCTTGGAAAGACCGTTCATCAATCGCAGTTTTATCCGATGGTTCCAGCTCTAATTTTGCCGGTCGTAACGGTTTTCAACAAATGGATGATTGGTTAGACCCAATGACTCAATTCACCAAATGGCAATGGCAGGTCAACAACGAACGTCAAATCAGTGAAATGTTGCGAAGAACCATCAAATTGGCAGAAACACCACCCGGAGGCCCTGTTTATTTGCGTTTTCCAGGGTTTTTGTTGAGCAAACCCAACATTAGACAAACCATTTATCCTCAAAGTCGATTCAAAATTCCAATGGAGCTTTACCCCAAACCTGAATTGATTGAAGCAACTGCCAGGGCATTGCTTGAAGCCAAAAAACCTTTGCTCTGTGTCGGGCATGAAGTCACTCGAGCCCGAGCCAATAAGGATGTGTTGGAGTTGGCGGAACTGTTGGGTATAAGGATGGCACAAGGGTATAGCGTTTTTGGCGACATTCCATTTCGACATCCCTTGTTTTCAGGATTCTATGGATTGGGCATTCCCAGAGGATTGGCTAATACCGATGTTTTTCTTAATCTAGGAGCACCGATGCCAGACCCAACTATTTTCACTGCGCCCGTCCCAAGTAAGGCCAAAGTGATACACGCAAGGATTGAATACGACGAGATTGCCAATACCTACCCAACAGACATCGCCATTGCAGCTGGAATGAAGGAAACCATCACTGCCATCAAAGACAGTGTTCGGGCTTTAGCAACTGAAGCCCAAATCAAAACACTTCGAGAAAAGAGACTGCAGGAGAGTATCGAGATCAATGCAAAACATGAAGCCAGAAAACAACAACGTGCTAAAGCAACTTGGAATTCAAGCCCAATTTCGTGGGAGCGAGCTTCATATGAAATGGAAAAGTATCTTGACCCGCATGCAATCATTGTCTCAGAACTGGACACCAGGAAGCCTTTTGAATGGATGAACCTAGGCCCTGATGCTAAGTGGCTGATAGGAGGCACAACCGGTTTTGCCTTGGGTTGGGGCATCGGCGCATCCTTGGGCGCAAAAATTGGTGCCCCCAATCGACAAGTGGTTTGTTTGGTTGGAGATGGTGCCATGCTCTTTGGTCAAATTGAATCGCTATGGACAGCCGCTAGGTACGACATACCTGTGACTATTATCGTTTTTAACAATTTGAGTTACGACGGTGAAAGAAATCGTATCTATCGTGGCTCACCCTTGGCAGCAAAAAAGGAAACGCGAGAGTTGTGGCGCGATATCAGTTGCTTTTTAGGCAATCCTGAGGTTGATTTTGTCGGTCTAGCTGATAGTTTCGAGATACAAGGGAAGCGAGCCGACAATCCTGAAGAATTTGTTGAGTGTTTACAACAGGCAGCAAAAGTCACTGCCGATGGAAGACCTTTTTTGATCGACTTGAGGGTGATGCAGTTGGATACAAGTGGCAAACCCACGGAACAGACATGGCATCCAGATATTTCCATCGCAGCGAAGAGAATGAAAAAAATCTAGACTCCTCATAAGTTGATTGGGGTTGGGTGTTTTGTTACCGGTCTTGATCTAAATCAACCCGTCTTTTTTACTGCCCTCCAAGACGAGTGTCTGCTCCAGCCAAACTTTATAATTTTCTGTTTTCACATCATCGATTAAATGCCATTTACCCGCAGTCTTTTCTCTATCAATTTCAACAACCAAATAGCCCCTATTTCTAAGATGAAGAAACTGCATACCCGCATTAAAATCAAGTTGCTTCTTCTCAAGTTCTATTTTATTAATCTTCACGTCATCCCAGAAGGAGGGTGAGGTAACGCTTGTGGTGCCAAATTCGGCCCCTATCAATCTACCACTTGCAGCAACCAGATTGTGTGCAGATGAAAAATGCGTGTCACCAGAGAGGGTGATCAGCTTTTTTTTGTGTTCTGCAACCATGTCATACAGTCTTGATCTTGTAACAGGGTATCCATCCCAGGCATCAAGGTTCTTTGTGAGCTCCGGTTTTATCGTTTGTTTTTGCATCGCCATATTCAATGCCTGAGAATCCTCGGATGATTCTTGTTCAATTAAATCCTTTGTAACAGACCACCTTTGAGGTGCCAGCATTACCTGTTGACCAAGGACGGTCCAAATTGCATTTGTTGTTTTCAATCGACGTTCCAACCACATTTCTTGATTGGCGCCCAGGATTGATCTACTGGGCTCCAACAGGTCTTGGTGAAATTGTTTAGAGTCAAATTGTTTTGGAGTTTTATTCAAGATGTGAACGGGTTTTTGCTTTGTTTTCAATCCCGTGTAATTGCTGTATGACAGTTGCTGATCGCGACCAATCAGTCGTGTATCTAGCATGTGCAAATCAACGAGATCGCCTATCTGGAAAGAACGATGGATTAAAGTGCTTTTGTTCGTAGGTTCCCGGATCGGCATCCACTCAAAATACGCTTTGATTGCATTTTTTTTTCGATTTTCAAACGTGCCTTCTGAACCATCGGTTGAGTGATTCACGGCACCCAATCTCCAGGCGTCGTTACTGATTTCATGATCGTCCCAGATAGAGATCATAGGGTGTCTCGCCAACATTGCCTGAGAGTCAGGATCACTTTTATGCTGGGCGTAGCGTTGGCGATAATCTTTAAGACTGTTCAGCTCGTATCTGGGGACGACTACTCTGTTCAGTGCCTGTGCATCCTCGTCACCAAAAACACCCATGCCAAATTCATAAATGTAATCTCCCAGATGAAGCACGAGGTCGATATCGTCCCTGTTTGCAATTTCTTTGTAGACGTGAAAAAAACCGGCAGTGTATTTCGAGCAGGACACGACAGCAAGTTTAATGTTGTTGACTCGTTGATTGGGCAGGGTATGGGTTCTCCCAGTCCCTGAGCTGTGATTCCCGGTAAGAAATCGATAATAATAAGTTGTTCCAGGAGTTTCGCCATCTGGCAGTATTGCATTTACTTTGACACAATAATCTCGCTGTCTGTCGGTTACAGTTTCACCTTGGCAAACAATATGTTTGAAATCAGGTCTATGGCTCATTTGCCAATTAATCTTTATGGGCAAATCAGTTTCTGGTGTTACACGTGTCCACAGAATGATCTGATTGTGTAACGGATCACCACTGGCTAGCCCATGCCTAAAGGATCCATGGGTGTTTTTCGCAGTTGTAATAATGTTTGGGGTCAAGGTGGCCAAGCCCAGACCGTAGCCTGCATTTTTTATAAACTTTCTTCGATCCATACTACTTACTTTACTTTTTCTGCGTTATGAGGGCCTAGATTTTTTTTGGTTTCTAGACGCCAATCTGCTCATAGATGCAATTTATTTTGTAAAAATTAAATAATAGTTTACTATCTTAGTTGGCAATACATTTGCCAAAAATAAAACAGTTTTTAATTAAAAAATTACTAACACAAAGAGGGACTTTAAAATGTCTAGCAAGATCTATACTTCCGTATTGACTGCGCTCTTACTTTTTTCAACATCATCTGTCTTTGCTGAGGTAGAAACTACTTCCTCACTCAGAGGTGTTGTTAATGTAGCAGGAGCAGTTGTATCAGCAACTCACACACCCACTGGAACGTCAAAAACAAGGTCAGCCAGCGCAGAAGGCGCGTTTTATTTATCTGATCTTCAGATCGGTGGGCCTTACGATATTTCCGTTGCAGCGCCGGGCTATAAAACGGAATCACTAGGAGGGGTCTTTCTGGTTTTAAACAAGACCACCAATATTACCGTTACCTTGGTCTCGAGCGATATTGAAGAAATCACTGTGACCGCAGCGGCATCGGAGGGCTCGATCAGAATGGGAACAGGCACGTTCTTTGATCGAGATAGGATAGACGGAATTCCGACCGTCAATCGATCAATAGCAGATATTGCAAAACTGGACCCGAGGGTTTCCATCAACACAGGTTCCAGTAGGTATTCTGAAATCTCAGTGATGGGCGCCAACAATAGATTTAACGATTTCACCATTGATGGTGTCAGTTACAACGATCCCTTTGGGTTGAATGCCAATGGTTTTGGCAGCATGAGAAACCCAATTGGCATGGAATTTATTGACCAGATTTCAGTTGATATAACGCCTTTTGACGTCTCTCGAGGCAACACGACTGGAGGCTCCATTGCTTCAGTGACCAAATCAGGATCCAACGAGTTTCACGGAAGTGTTTTCTTTATCCAGCGCGATGAAGACGATATCGGCGATGCTCCTGATGGAACTGCGTTCCCAGAGTTTAGTGAGGAGACCCAAGGCTTTACTTTCAGTGGACCAATCATAAAAGACAGATTGTTTTTCTTTGTCGGTTATGAGGAGTTTGAAGCGGCAAGTCCAGCTCTTTATGGGACTGTTGACAGCAACGCTCCTATCAAAGCGGATACTTTGACCACGGCGATGGCGGAAGAGATCAAAAGCATAGCCATGAACCGCTACGGTTATGACCCAGGTGTAATTTCCAGCTTCGCCCTGCCTGAAACCAGTGAGAAAACGATAATCAAGCTGAATGCCAACATAACGGATGACCACAGAGCAGTGCTTTTGTATCAAAAAGACGAAGATCTTTACCCGAGAAAATACAACCGAGGAGAAACGGTATTTAGCAACAATTGGTACCTCAAGCCCCCTGAAATCGACCGAACTTCAATTACTCTTTTCAGTGACTGGTCGGATCGGTTGTCAACCAAGATCAGGTTTACCAATTATGAGCTGAAAGAGGACGATCATTCCGTCGGAGACCCATATTTCCCAGAATCTGCAATCAGTGTGGGAGGTGATACGGTTTATCTTGGCGGCGATCGCTATAGGGGTGCTAATTACATCAATATTGAATCCGACTATGTCAATTTCAAAGCAACCTACGACATGGGTAATCATGTTATTACCGGTGGCATTGATCTTGAAGACACCTCAGTTTATAACCTCTTCATTGCCCGCTACAACGGCGAGGTAAGGTTTGATAGCATTGCCGATTTTGAAGCAGGAACCTACAACTATGTTCGTTTCCATGTACCGCAAACCGGTATCAGCGATGTCGACAGTGTTGCCGCGGTGTTTGATATTGAGAAAACCACTATTTTCCTTCAGGATAAAATTTATTTGGGCGACGCGGTTCTCAGTGTTGGTGTTCGCTACGATAAGGTAGAAACACCCGACAAGCCTATGTTAAATCCCAAATTTTTAGAAAGGAATGGCTTTCCAAACAACGCAGCCTTTGATTACGATTCCATTCAACCGAGATTTGGATTCAATTGGGATGCAACAGAAACCTTGTTTGGGGACAGGGATAGAATTGCAAGTGCCACACTTAGAGGTGGATACGGCTTGTTTGCTGGCAGAATTCCAAATGTTTGGTATTCAAATGCCTACACACGGTCCGGTGGTCTGAGTGACTACGTTAAGGTTTACGGCTGGGATGACACACTGCCATCGTTCAGATGCGGTGGAACCGTCGGCCCAATGCCTGCAGGCGATCCTTCATTTTTCTGGATGGGCCCAGGAAGCAGCTACTGCATTCCATCAAGCGCTTACTTCAATGATGCTCAGGGTACAGACCCTGATTTTGAAGCACCCTCCAGCTGGAGGATGAACCTTGCTCTTGATTTGGTGACAGCCAAAGGCTACGAGATAACAGTTGAGTATAACCATGACGATGTTGATCAGGCAGTGTTCTATCACGATGCTGGTTTAGCGCTCACAGGCTATCTGGCTGACGGAAGAGGCACTTACTATGGCAAAGGCGATTACATCATGACCAATACAGACAAAGGTGGAGCTGAGGCATATACCTTCTCTGTCAGGAAATCCTTTGACAACGGATTCAGTTTTTATAGTGCGTATTCAAGTGTCGATGCAAAAGATGTGTACCCGTTGACCTCATCACAAGCAGAGTCGGCATATGGATACACGCAAAGATGGGATGGTGAGAATTTGGATGCAACGCGGTCGTCCTTTATGTCTGACAGCAAGTTTATTGCAGCTCTGGAG
>Ga0207965_1000072_pt1 | contig 25530 bp, 36 predicted proteins | sample Knorr_S23_td_O2m_FD_185609 | JGI IMG/M metagenome (GOLD analysis project Ga0207965, IMG submission 185609) | Marine microbial communities from Southern Atlantic Ocean transect - Knorr_S23_td_O2min_ad_571m_LV (SPAdes) (version 2) | ecosystem: Environmental > Aquatic > Marine > Oceanic | place...
CGCGACGTCATCGTGAAGCCGGTCGTGTCGGAGAAGTCCTACTCCCTGCTCGAGGAGAACGTTTACACGTTCGAGGTTGCCCGGTCGGCCTCCAAGCCGGAGATTCGCGACGCCATTCAGTCGATCTTTGACGTCACGGTACTCAAGGTGAATACCCTGAACCGCGACGGCAAGCGCAAGCGGAACCGACGCATGCCGACGTTCGGCAAGCGTCCGGACGTCAAGCGGGCCTATGTCACCCTCGTCGAGGGCGACTCGATCGAGTTGTTTGAGGTCTAGACCTATGCCGCAGCGCAAGCGCAAGCCGACCAGTCCCGGCCGCCGGTTCCAGACCGTCGCCGACTTCTCGGACATCACCAAGACTGTCCCGGAGCGGTCGCTGACTGAGAAGAAGACCAGCACCGGTGGTCGCAACAACTACGGCCGGATGACCTCGCGACACCGCGGCGGAGGCCACAAGCGCCAGTACCGGGTCATCGACTTTCGCCGGAACAAGGACGGCGTACCCGCCAAGGTTGCGGCCGTCGAGTACGACCCCAACCGGAGTTGCCGCATCCTGCTGTTGCACTACCACGACGGTGAGAAGCGCTACATCCTGGCTCCCCGGGGCGTACAGGTCGGCGAGACCTTGCAGTCCGGACAGGGCAGTGAGATCAAGGCCGGCAACGCCCTGCCGCTGCGCTACATCCCCGTCGGTACGGTCGTCCACAACGTCGAGATGCAGCCCGACGGTGGGGGCAAGATCGCCCGCAGCGCCGGTTCCAGCGTCCAGTTGGTGGCCAAAGAGGGCGACCATGCCACCCTCCGCCTGCCCAGCACGGAGATGCGGCGGGTCCGCATCGACTGCCGGGCCACGATCGGCGAGGTGGGCAACCAGGAGCATGAGCTCACCAAGATCGGCAAGGCCGGTCGAAACCGCTGGAAGGGCGTCCGTCCCCAGTCCCGCGGAGTGGTGATGAACCCGGTCGACCACCCTCTGGGTGGTGGCGAGGGCAAGTCTTCCGGTGGCCGTCACCCAGTGTCCCCCTGGGGAAAGCCCGAGGGCCGTACCCGTAAGCGGGGCAAGCAGTCCGACAAGTTGATCGTGCGCCGTCGTCGTCGGCGCGGGTCGCGGAGGTAATCGGCGATGCCGAGGAGTCTCAAGAAGGGTCCGTTCGTGGACGACCATCTCCTGAAGAAGGTCGACGCCCTGAACGAGTCCGGCGAGAAAAAGGTCATCCGGACGTGGTCCCGTCGGTCCACCATCGTGCCCGAGATGGTCGGTCACACGCTGGGTGTGCACGACGGTCGCAAGCACGTCCCGGTATACGTGACCGAGTCGATGGTGGGCCACAAACTCGGTGAGTTCGCCCCCACTCGGACGTTCCGGTCCCACGCGGGCCAGGAGAGGGGCGGTCTGCGCTAATGGTCGCCGTCAAGACCAACGAGCGTCCAGGCACCCGGGCCGTCGCTCGGTACGTCCGGGTCTCAGCCTCCAAGGCTCGCGAGGTTCTCGACCTGATCCGGGGCGAGTCTTACGGCAGGGCAGCCGAGATCGCAGCCTTCTCCGAGCGCGCCGTCTCTGACGTGATCGCCAAGTGTCTCGACTCAGCGGTGGCCAATGCCGAGAACAACGATGGCATATCGGCCGAGGAGCTCTACGTGTCAGCCTGCTACGCCGATGAGGGCCCGACGCTTAAGCGGTGGCGTCCCCGGGCCCGGGGTAGGGCCACCCGCATCAACAAGCGGACCTGCCACATCACGATCATCGTGAACCGGTACGACGAGGCCACCCTCGAGGACCTCCGGGAGCGCGAAGAGGCCCGAGGTCGGGCCGGTTCTAGCACCCATGCCGCCGAAGCTCGCCGCCAGCGCGTCGAGCGCAGCAGGGCGGCGGCCGAGGAGGCGGCGCACGATCACGAGGATGGTGCGGAGGACGCTCTGGTCGACGAGGTGGTTGACGACAAGGCCACCGAGACCGAGGCCGCGGCGGATGAGCCGGATGCCGACGAGGCGACCACCGACGAGGTTGTCGAGATCGACGAGGTCATCGCCGACGAGGTTGTCGAGATCGACGAGGTCATCGCCGACGAGGTTGTCGAGATCGACGAGGTCATCGCCGACGAGGTCGTCGAGGATGCTGTGGATGAGCCGGTGGCCGATGAGACCACCGAAAGGACCGACGCCGACCAGTCGGCTGATGAGGCCACCGAAGGAACCGATGCCGACCAGTCGGCCGATGACGCGCAGAAAGAGGCCAACTGATGGGCCAGAAGGTCAATCCGTACGGCTTCCGCCTGGGGATCACCACCGACTGGAAGTCGCGATGGTTTGCCACCCGGCAGGAGTACTCCGACAACCTTCTCCAGGACTGGAAGGTCCGCGACTACCTCATGAACGAGTTGCCGCACGCCGCCATCAGCCGCGTCGAGGTGGAACGCACACGGGACCGGGTCCGGGTCGACGTCCACACCGCCCGCCCGGGCATAGTCATCGGGCGCAAGGGCGCTGAGGCCGACCGCCTGCGGGCCGGCCTGGGCCAGATCACCGGGAATCACGCCGTCCAGCTCAACATCCAGGAGATTAAGGAACCAGAGCTCGACGCCGCTCTTATCGCTCAGGGCGTGGCCGACCAGCTGGCCGGTCGGGTCGCCTTCCGACGGGCCATGAAGCGGGCCGTACAAAACGCCCAGAAGGCTGGCGGCCTCGGCATCCGGGTCCAGTGCTCGGGCCGCCTGGGCGGCGCCGAGATGTCCCGCACCGAGTGGTACCGGGAGGGCCGGGTACCGCTGCACACCCTGCGGGCTGACATCGACTACGGCTTCCGCGAGGCCCGGACCACCTACGGCCGCATCGGTGTGAAGGTCTGGATCTACAAGGGCGACATCTTGCCCTACAAGAGCCTCCTCGAGGACAAGATCACCAAGGAGGCCGCGATGGCTGCCGGGGAGACCTCGGGCCAGACCAAGCCGCGCACTGTGGTGTCGTCGGCTGCCGCCCGCCGTCGGACCGAAGCCACCGAGACGACCGAGGTCGCAGATACCGAGGCCCCGGCCGCAGAGGCACCCGACGCTGACCCGACACCCCTGGTTAAGGAGGGCGACGCCGAATTCGAGAAGCTCCTAGCGGAAGAGGAGGCTATTGAGGCCTCCACCCGCGAGGCCCACGAGACGCCGCATTTCCGCGGCGGGGACGGTGACTGACCGTGCTGATGCCGAAGAAGGTCCGCCACCGTAAGCATCACCGCGGGCGGATGAAGGGCGCCTCCAAGGGTCAGACTGAGATCACCTTTGGGGAGTTCGGGATCCAGGCCCTCGAGCCTGGCTGGATCACGGCCCGCCAGATCGAGGCCGCCCGTATTGCCATGACCCGCCACATCAAGCGCGGTGGCAAAGTCTGGATCAACGTCTTCCCGGACAAACCCGTCACGGAGAAGCCGGCCGAGACCCGGATGGGGTCCGGCAAGGGAAACCCCGAACACTGGGTCGCTGTCGTGAAGCCCGGACGGGTGCTGTTCGAGCTGTCGTACTACGACGCCGAGGTGGCCCGGGCAGCCCTCAACCGTGCCATCCAGAAGCTTCCCATCAAGGCCCGCTTTATCGTCCGCGAGGAGGGTTTCTAGTCATGGCGAAAAACAGGTCTCTGACCGACCTCGGCGACACCGATCTCCTGGAGCGATTCAGCGACGCCAAGGAGGAGTTGTTCAACCTGCGGTTCCAGCTGGTCACCGGCCAGTTGGAGAACAATGCCCGAGTCGGGTCGATCAAGAAGGAGATCGCCCGCATGCTCACCGAGATACGAGCCCGTGAGATCGACGCCGCCGACGCCCTCGAGGCGGCTGGCGAGGAGGTGGCCGACTGATGGCCGAGACGACCGAACCAACCACGGGGCGCCCGAACCGCCGCAAGGTGCGCGAGGGCTTCGTGGTGTCCGACGTCCAGGACAAGACAGCGATCGTGGAGACGGTTGACCGGGTCCGGCACCGTCGGTACGCCAAGACCGTCCAGCGGACCAAGCGCCTCCACGTCCACGACGAGGAGAACCAGATGAACGTCGGGGATCGCGTACGTGTCCAGGAGACCCGTCCGCTGTCCAAGCTCAAGCGCTGGCGCCTGGTCGAGATCCTGGAGAGGGCGAAGTAATGATCCAGCAGGAGACCCGACTCCGGGTGGCGGACAACTCAGGTGCCCGCGAGGTGCTTTGCATCAAGGTGCTCGGCGGCTCAAAGCGCCGTTACGCGTCGATCGGCGACGTGTTCACCGCCACGGTGAAGGACGCCAACCCGGGCGCGGCGGTCAAGAAGGGTGAGGTCGTGAGGTGCGTTGTGGTACGCACCAAGAAGGAGCGTCGCCGTCCTGACGGGTCCTACATCCGCTTCGACGAGAACGCCGCAGTGCTCATCAACGACCAGAACCAGCCGCGTGGAACCCGCATCTTTGGCCCGGTGGGTCGGGAATTGCGAGACCACAAGTTCATGCGGATTGTCTCGCTCGCCCCGGAGGTGCTCTGAGATGAAGATCAGGAAGGGCGACAAGGTGCGCGTCCTGGCCGGCAAGGACCGGGGCAAGGAGGGTCACGTGAGTCGGGCCATGCCTGCCGAGAACAAGGTGATCGTGGACGGCGTCAACATGGCCAAGCGCCACCAGGCGGCGACCAACGCCACCATGCAGGGCGGGATCATCGACAAGGCCATGCCTGTCGAAGCCTCCAACGTCGCCGTGCTGAGCCCGTCGGACGGTCGGCCCACCCGCATCGGCTACCGGTACAACGACGCCGGCGACAAGGTGCGGATCTGCAAGCGGACGGGGGTGGACCTCGATGGCTGACACCATGACGGTGAGCGTGCGGCTGCGGGAGCTCTACGGCGCCCAGATCCGTGACGCCCTTAAGGAGGAACTGGGCCTGTCCAACGTGATGCAGGTTCCGCGACTGGAAAAGATCGTGGTCAACATGGGTGTCGGCGACGCCGCCCAGCAGGCCAAACTCTTGGACGGGGCGGTGGCCGACCTCGAGGTCATCACCGGCCAGAAGCCGCTCATCACCCGTGCCCGGATCAGTGTCGCGAACTTCAAGCTCCGTGAGGGCCAGGCCATTGGTGCCAAGGCCACGCTGCGAGGCGACCGCATGTACGAGTTCCTGGACCGCCTGATCACCCTGGCCATCCCCCGGATCCGCGACTTCCGCGGCCTCAACCCCCGGTCGTTCGACGGCAACGGGAACTACACGTTCGGGGTGACTGAGCAGCTCATCTTCCCGGAGATCGACTACGACAAGGTTGATCGCACCCGGGGAATGGACATCACGATCGTGACGTCCGCGTCCGACGACGCCGGTGGGCAGGCACTGCTCACGGCGTTCGGTTTCCCATTCCGGAAGGAAGAGCAGTAGTGGCCAAGAAAGCACTGGTCAATAAGCAACAGAAGACCCCGAAGTTCAAGGTTCGCGCCTACACGCGGTGCCGTCGTTGCGGCCGACCGCGGTCGGTCTACCGGGCCTTCAACCTCTGTCGGATCTGCCTGCGGAACATGGCCCACGCCGGGGAAATCCCCGGGCTGACGAAGTCGAGCTGGTGAGGAGGATCTGACATGACCATGACCGATCCCGTCGCCGACATGCTGACGCGTATCCGAAACGCCAACCAGGCCATGCACGAGGGCGTGAAGATGCCGTCGTCCAGGCAAAAGGTGGCGTTGGCTGACGTCCTCAAGGCCGAGGGCTACATCCGTGGCTACGAGGTGTCGGACTCCACGACCAACCCCGGCAAGGTGCTGACCATCGAGATGAAGTACTCCTCGGAGCGGGAGCGCGTTATCAGCGGCGTGCAGCGGGTATCCACCCCGGGCCTGCGGGTCTACAGCGCCTCGAACAAGATCCCCCGCGTGCTCGGTGGTCTCGGCGTAGCCGTGATCTCGACCAGCCGCGGGCTTATGAGCGACCGCGAGGCTCGCCGCCGGAGAATCGGCGGCGAGGTCCTCTGCTACGTCTGGTAGAGGAGGAGGACATGTCCCGAATCGGGAAGGCCCCCATCCCCGTGCCGTCGGGCGTCGAGGTCTCGATCAGCGGCCGCCAGGTCGCCGTGAAGGGCCCCAAAGGTGCCCTGGACCTCGAGGTGCCCGGCGAGATCACCGTCCGCCAGGACGGCGAGGAGATCCTCGTCGAGCGCCCCGACGACGAGCGGGTGAACCGGGCCATGCACGGCCTGACTCGTTCACTGGTGAACAACATGATGGTCGGCGTGTCGGAGGGATTCCGCAAGGAACTCCAGATCGTGGGCGTCGGCTACCGCTGTATCGCCAAGGGCACCGACGCCCTCGAGCTCCAACTCGGCTTCAGCCACCCGGTCCTCGTCGAGGCCCCGGACGGCATCTCCTTCGAGGTGCCAGAACCGACCCGCATCATCGTGTCGGGTCCCGACAAACAGGTCGTCGGCCAGGTGGCCGCCGACATCCGTTCGCACCGCAAGCCGGAGCCCTACAAGGGCAAGGGCGTGCGCTACCTCGGCGAGCACGTGGCCCGCAAGGCCGGAAAGGCGGCGAAGTGAGCACCGTCGATCGGTCCCGAGCGCGTCAGCGGCGCCACCGTCGGATCCGCAAGGCGGTCCGGGGGACCGCGGCGCGGCCCCGCCTGGCGGTGTTCCGCTCCTCGCGGCACATCTCGGCACAGGTCATCGACGACCAGACCGGTCGCACGATGGTCAGCGCCTCGACCCAGCAGGCCGGCGTGGCCGACGGGACGACCGGGGTGGCCGCGGCCACCGAAGTCGGTCGCCTTGTCGCCGAGCGGGCCCGCGAGGCCGGAATCGCCACCGTGGTGTTCGACCGCGGCGGTTACCTCTACCACGGCCGGGTGGCGGCGCTTGCCGACGCCGCCCGCGATGCCGGACTGGAGTTCTAGTGGCACCGCACACCAACGACGACGCCTCCCTTCGGGAGTCACGGGTCATCCACATCAACCGCGTGGCCAAGGTGGTCAAGGGCGGTCGCCGGTTTTCGTTCACTGCCCTGGTGGTGATCGGCGACGGCGCCGGTCGAGTCGGCCTCGGCTACGGCAAGGCTAAGGAGGTCCCGCTGGCAATCCAGAAGGGGACCGAAGAGGCCAAACGCAACCTGTTTAACGTGCCGCTGGCCGGTTCGACCATCATCCACCCCATCATGGGGATCATGGGCGGCGGCCGAGTCCTGCTCCAGCCGGCCGCCCCCGGTACCGGCGTGATCGCCGGTGGCGCCGCCCGCGCCATTCTCGAAGAGGCCGGCATCCACGACGTGCTCTGCAAGTCGCAGGGATCGGCCAACCACATCAACGTGGCCCGGGCCACCATCGCCGGGCTACAGGCCCTGCGCCGGCCCGACGAGGTGGCCCGCCTGCGCGGCCTGGACCCAGAGGAGTTCGTGCCGGGGGCCATGCTCGCCGCGTACCGCCGCACCGAGGCCGGTGTGGGCGCGTCCGACGGTTCTGACGGTGAGTGACATGGCACAACTCATCGTTACCCAGGTCCGAAGCGGCATCGGTGCCAAGCCCAAGCAGCGGGGGACCCTACGTGCTCTGGGCCTGGGTCGTATCGGTCGCAGCAACACCCTGCCCGACCGGGGTGAGATCCGGGGCATGATCGCCCGGGTCCCCCACCTGGTCCAGGTCGAGGAGGTCGACGGAGAATGAAGATCCATGATCTACAGCCGGCCCCCGGCTCCAAGAAGCGCGCCAAGCGCGTCGCACGCGGCATCGGCGGCAGGGGCGGTAAGACCGCCGGCCGCGGCATGAAAGGGCAGCGGGCCCGCAACACGGTTCGGGTCGGCTTCGAGGGTGGCCAGATGCCCCTCCACCAGCGGATTCCAAAGCTCAAGGGCTTCAAGAACCCGTTTCGCGTCGAGTACCAAGCGGTAAACCTCGACGCTATCGAGGCCAGTGGCCTCGACGAGATCTCACCGGAAACTCTGCACGCCCACGGTCTGGTCGGCAAGAAGTCATTGGTCAAGGTGCTGGGCCGGGGCGAGGTCACCCGGGCCGTCACCGTGCAGGCCCACGCCTTCTCGGCCTCGGCCGAGGCCGCCATCACGGCGGCCGGTGGAAGCGTCGAGAAGCTACCCCTGCCCTTCGCCGTGCGCCCACCGGCCAGCGGCAACGCCCTGATGAACCGCTGACCGGGTCGTCCGGACCAGACCAGAGACAGGAGCACACGTGCTATCCAGCATGCTGAATATGTTCAGGGTGGGAGATCTGCGCAAGCGGATCGTGTTCACCCTGCTCATGATCCTGCTCTACCGGGTGGGCGCTTTCATGCCTGCCCCCGGCATCGACGTTGAGCAGGTCCAACTGCTGCGCGACCGGGCAGACCAGGGGGGCGTCCTGGCCTTCATGCAGCTCTTCTCCGGCGGGTCCCTGACCAGCTTCGCCGTGTTCGCCCTAGGCGTTATGCCCTACATCACGGCGTCAATCATCATGCAGGTGCTCGGCGTGGTAGTACCCCGGATCGAGCAGTGGCAGCAGCAGGGCGCGGTCGGCCAGCGCAAGATCACCCAGTGGACTCGCTACCTGACGGTGGCCATCGCCGTCATCCAGTCCACGAGCTTCGCGTTCCTGTTCAACGACCGCGGCAACTCGATCTCTGGTCAGTCGGGGGCCAACCTGCTGCCCGATTTCCACATCGGCACGGTGAGCGTGGTTGTCCTGACCTTGACCGCCGGAACGGCGCTGCTCATGTGGATAGGCGAGCTGATCACCCAAAAGGGGATCGGCAACGGTATGTCGCTGCTGATCATGATCTCTATCGTGAGCGGCTTCCCGGCCCAGGGCTCCCTGATCCATGCCGAAAATGGGGTGGTGGCCTCCGTCGTGGTGGTGGCCGTCCTGATGGCCATGATCGCCGCCATCGTCTTCGTGGAGCAGGGCCAGCGACGCATCCCGGTGCAGTTCGCCAAGCGGGTGGTGGGTCGCCGGATGTATGGCGGCCAGAACACCTACATCCCGCTGAAGGTGAACCAGTCGGGCGTGATCCCAATCATCTTTGCCTCGTCGGTGCTGTACCTACCGGTGTTGGTAGCTGCCGCCCTGCCCTGGGATGGCTTCCGGAGCTGGATCGACAACAACCTGGCCCAGCCGGACAACGTCTTCTACTTCACCATCACCGGCCTGCTAATTGTGGGCTTCGCCTACTTCTACACGGCGATCACCTTCGACCCGGTCAAGCAGGCCGACACCATCCGCAAGCAGGGCGGGTTCGTGCCCGGCATCCGACCAGGCCACCAGACTGAGCGGTACCTGGCCCGAATACTGTCACGCATCACGCTGCCCGGCGCCCTGTTCATCGCCGGCGTGGCGCTGGTCCCGTCGATCCTGATCAATGTGTTCCTGGACACCAGTGCCGGGGTGGGCTCGGGCGGTGCGGCCGGCTTCGGTTTCATCGGAATCTCGATCTTGATCGCCGCCGGTGTCTCTCTAGAGACCATGAAGCAGGTCGATTCGCAACTCACCATGCGCAACTACGAGGGCTTCCTCAAGTAGCGATGACAGCCGTCCGTCTTGTCATCCTCGGACGCCAGGGTTCCGGAAAGGGCACCCAGGCGTCCCGCCTGGTGGTGGCCTACGACACGGTGCACATCTCGACCGGTGACATGCTGCGCGCCGCTGTGGGCGCCGAGACGGAACTGGGCCTGCAGGCCAGGGTCGTGATGGACGCCGGCGAACTGGTCGGCGACGACCTCATCAACGGCATCGTGGCCGAGCGGCTGGCCCAGGACGACGTGGCTGAGCATGGTTTCCTGCTGGACGGCTATCCCCGGACCCCCGACCAGGCCTCGGCGCTCGAAGGCTTTTTGGCCGAGGCCGGGACTCCGATGGATGCCGCCGTGAACCTTGACGTCCCCGTCGACGAGGTCACGGCCCGCATGGTGGCTCGGGGCCGGGCTGATGACACGGCGGAGGCCATTCGCCGTCGTCTGGACCTGTACGAGTCAGAGACGGCGCCGCTACTGGCCTGGTTCGCCGAACGCGGCCTACTGGAGGTGGTTGACGGCCTAGGCGCCGAAGATGACGTGTTCACCCGCCTCACAACCGCCATCGATAGACGGCTGAGCGTCGGAGACGCGTCGTGACCTGCGGTTCTGCACACCACACCGGCCGGACGGGGGTTGGCCCTCCGGAGGGCCTGCGATAGCGTTACCCACTGTCCCGCGCCGGGTGAGTGCCTTCGCGAGCAGCCTCCCGGGCCCGGCCTGTGAAGCAGTTTTTTACCCTTTCGAACATAACGACCAGGAGAGCCACACTGCCGAAGCCCAAGGAAGATGCGATCGTGCTGGAAGGCACGGTTCTCGAGCCGCTGCCGAACGCCATGTTCCGCGTCGAGCTGGAGAACGGCCACAACGTGCTGGCCCACATCTCCGGGAAGATGCGGATGCACTACATCCGGATCCTTCCGGGCGACCGCGTCCAGGTTGAGCTCACCCCTTACGACCTCCAGAGAGGTCGGATCACCTACCGCTACAAGTAGTCCGCTGCGAGTGGCGAGCACACGAGAGAGAACAGTATGAAGGTCCGAGCGAGCGTCAAGCGAATCTGTGAGAAGTGCCGGGTGATCCGGCGTCACGGTCGCGTGCAGGTCATCTGCACCAACCCCCGCCACAAGCAGCGTCAGGGCTAGAGGTAGTCAGGCATGGCACGAATTTCCGGCGTCGACATCCCCCGCGAGAAGCGGGTACTGATCGCGCTGACCTACATCCACGGCATCGGTCGCACATCGGCGGCGAGCATCTGCGAGGCCACCGGCGTCAACCCCTCCACCCGGGTGCGTGACCTGGCCGACGACGAGGTCACTTCGATCCGGGTGTTTGTCGACCAGCAGCTCAAGGTCGAGGGCGACCTCCGTCGCGAGGTGTCCCAGAACATCAAGCGCAAGATGGACATTGGTTGCTACCAGGGCCTCCGCCACCGTCGTGGCCTTCCGGTCCGTGGCCAGCGCACCCACACCAACGCCCGGACCCGTAAGGGTCCCCGCAAGACGGTCGCTAACAAGAAGCAGGTCACGAAGTAATGGCGAAGCCGGCTGCCGGGGGTCGACGTCCCCGTAAGAAGGAACGGAAGAACGTCCCGCACGGGGTCGTTCACATCAAGAGTTCCTTCAACAACACGATCATCACCATTACGGATCAGGGTGGGAACACCCTGGCCTGGGCCTCGGCCGGCAACGTCGGCTTCAAAGGGTCCCGCAAGTCGACGCCGTTTGCCGCCCAGATGGCGGCTGAGCAGTGCGCCCGGCGGGCCATGGAACACGGTGTCCGCAAGGTCGACGTAGTGGTTCGTGGCCCCGGATCCGGTCGCGAGACGGCCATCCGGACCATCCAGAACGTCGGCATCGAGGTGACGGGTATCAAGGACGTCACCCCAATTCCCCACAACGGTTGTCGGCCGCCCAAGCGGCGGAGGGTCTGACATGTCCCGTTACACCGGCCCCCGAGCCCGGGTCTCCCGCCGCCTCGGTACCAACATCTTCGGCACCAAGGGTGAGGTTGTGGCGTTGGACAAGCGCCCGTATCCGCCCGGCGAGCACGGCCGGACCCGACGTCGGGGGAACCCGTCCGAGTATCTGGTGCAGCTTCAGGAGAAGCAGAAGGCTCGCTTCGCATACGGCCTGTCTGAAAAGCAGTTCCGTCGGATCTACGCCGAAGCCAACCGTCGCCAGGGCGTGACGGGCGAGAACATGCTCCAGTACCTGGAGCTTCGCCTCGACAACGTCGTCTACCGGGCCGGCATGGCCGCTACCCGACCGCAGGCCCGGCAGCTGGTCAACCACGGCCATGTGGACGTCAACGGCAGCCGGGTAGACATTCCCAGCTATCGCTGCCGGAAGGGCGATGTGGTCACACTGCGCGACAAGGCCCGCAAGATGGTTGTCGTGCAGTGGAACATCGACGTGCTCGACCGACAGGCCCCGGCCTGGTTGGACATGGGCGAGAACGGCCACGAGGTCACCGTCCGAGAACTGCCCCTCCGCGAGCAGATCGACGTTCCGGTTCGCGAACAGCTCATTGTCGAGCTCTATTCCAAGTAGTCCCTGGCTCTTCGGGTCCCGGGACAGTCACGTATCCACGCAAGTACGAAGGCGAGAAGGACACCCCATGCTGGTCATTCAGCGACCGACCGTCGAAGCCGTCGGCGAAGCCGTCGGCAACCGTCAGCAGTTTTCCATCGGCCCGCTTGAGCCGGGCTTCGGCCACACCCTGGGCAACTCGCTCCGGAGGACGCTGCTGTCGTCCATCCCGGGCGCTGCGGTCACCCAGGTGAAGTTCGACGACGCCCTGCACGAGTTCGGCACTATCGAAGGGGTGGTGGAGGATGTCACTGACATTGTCCTGAACCTGAAGGATGTCGAGCTGCGCTCCCACAGTGACGAGCCGGTCACCCTGCGGGTCGACGTCCGCGGCGGAGCCGAGGTCACTGCGGCGGCTCTCGAGTCCAACGACCAGGTTGAGGTTCTGAACCCGGACCTGCATCTGGCCACCGTCGCTCCCAAGGGCCGTCTGGCCCTCGAGCTGACCGTCGAGGTAGGCCGGGGCTACCTGGGGTCGGACCGTGCCGTCGGCGAGGGCGTCATCGGCGTTATTCCGGTGGATGCCCTGTTCTCGCCGGTCCGGCGGGTATCGATCGACGTGGAGCCTGTCTCTGTCGGCCAAACCCAGGACATGGACCGTCTCGTGCTGGACATCACCACCGACGGTTCGGTCAGCCCGCGTGACGCCCTGGCCTCGGCCGGTGCCACCCTGCGAACTCTTGTGCAGTTGGTGGAGGACATGAGCGACGAAGCCCGCGGCCTGGAGTTGGGCGAGGCTGAGGAAGTGGGTGGCAGCTCACCGGACCTAGACCTCCCCATCGAGGACCTGGACCTGTCGGAACGGCCCCGCAACTGCCTCAAGCGTGCCCAGGTCGACACGGTTGGCCAGCTCTTGGAGAAGACCGAGGACGATCTGTTGGCCGTCACGAACTTCGGCCAGAAGTCCCTGGACGAGGTCATCGAGAAGCTCGACGAGCGCGGCCTGACGCTCCGGGTCCGGGTCTGACGCCATGCCCGCGACCCCTAAGAGGGGCCGTCGCTTCGGCGGCAGTTCTGCCCACCAGAAGTCGATGATGGCCAACCTGGTGGCGTCGCTCATCGCCGCTGAGGCGATCACTACCACCGAGGCCAAGGCCAAGGCGGTCCGGCCGATCGCCGAGAAGATCATCACCAAGGCCAAGAAGGGCGGCCTGCACAATCACCGCCAGGTAGTGGCGTTCCTCCGGGACCGTGAGATGGCGGCCCGGCTCTTCGATGAGATCGCGCCGCGGTACACCGACCGGGCGGGTGGCTATACCCGGATCCTGAAGGTCGGCCCCCGCCACGGGGACAACGCGCCGATGGCGCGCATCGAGCTGGTCTGAGCCCTCCCGTCATGCGGGTCCGGGGAACCGTCGCCTACGACGGGTCCCCGTTCCACGGGTTCGCCGTTAACGATGGCGTCCCGACGGTCGCCGGCCTCCTCAGCGGGGCACTGTCGAGGGTTCTTGGTACCGATGTGGTGCTGACCTGTGCAGGGCGGACCGACCGCGGCGTGCACGCCGTAGGCCAGGTGGTCAGTTTCGACGCCCCGGACGACGCTTCTCTGGAGGCCGTCCGGCGGGCGGTGAACCGCCAGTGCAGGCCGTCGGTCGTGTTGACAGCGTTGGAGCGTGCGGCCGACGACTTCGACGCCCGGTTCAGCGCCATCGGGCGAACCTACCGGTACCGCATCCTGGATCGTCCGGACCCCGATCCGTTCACTGCCCTGCGAGCCTGGCACGTGTCGGTACCCCTTGACGTCGACGCGATGCAGTTGGCCACCGCCGACCTCGTCGGCGAGCACGACTTCTCATCATTCTGTCGGCGTCCCACGCCCCGGCCTGACGGCACGTCGGCCGACCTGGTGCGCCGGGTCACCGCGGCGTCGTGGCGGAGGGTGGCCGACGGCCTGTCGGGCGCCGACCTCCTGGAGTTCGAGGTGTCGGCCACCGCCTTCTGCCACCAGATGGTGCGCTCGGTAGTCGGGACCCTGGTAGCTGTGGGTCGGGGTCACCTGGCCGCCGATGCCCTGCCCAGCATCCTGGCGGCCAAGAACCGGCGGGCGGCCGGGGAGCCGGCCCCACCGGGGGGCTTGACCTTCTGGTCGGTGGACTATCCGGGGGCCACCTCCGACTCGCCGTAGGTTGCCGGGTAGGGGTGCCGCCCGTAGCCTTGGTCCTCGGTTCGATCGCACCCGGTTGTGGTGCCGATTCCCGGTGGCCGGGTCGGCCACCACGGTCCGCAGCAAGTGTTCTCCCCATGAAATCAGGTGGTTTCCGTGTCCACGTACACCCCCAAGGCCAGCGAGATTCAGCGCGTCTGGCACCTCGTGGATGCTGACGGTCTCGTCCTCGGTCGCATGGCCTCCGAGGTGGCGGCGATCCTGCGCGGAAAGCACAAGCCGACGTTCACCCCCCATATCGACACCGGCGACCACGTGGTGATTATTAACGCCGACAAGGTCGTGCTGACCGGCGCCAAGGCGACCGACAAGAACGTCTATGACCATTCTGGCTATCCGGGTGGTCTTCGCACCCGGTCCTACGGCAAGTTGCTGGCTGACAAGCCCGCGGAGGCGGTTCGCCGGACCATCCGGGGCATGCTCCCTAAGAATCGTTTGGGTCGCCAGCAACTGACCAAGTTAAAGGTTTACCGCGGCCCCGACCATCCGCACGAGGCCCAGCAGCCGCAGCCGTTGGCCATCGACCACGCACGGGCCCGCAAGGCCTGAACCAGGAGTCCACGATGCCCAGCCCCCTCATTCAGACCACCGGACGTCGCAAGGAGTCGGTCGCCCGCGTCCGGCTGCGTCCCGGCAACGGCACCGTCACAGTGAACGGTCGGACTGCCGAGGACTACTTCCCGTCGGAGAGCCACCGCCTGGTGTTCATGGAGCCGCTGCGGGTCACGGCCACCGAGGGCGCCTACGACATCGACGTCACGCTGCACGGTGGTGGGGTGTCCGGACAGGCTGGGGCCATGCGGCTCGGGATCGCCCGGGCGCTGGAGGCGCTCGAGCCCGAGCGTCGGCCCGCCCTCAAGCAGGCCGGCCTCCTGAAGCGAGACGACCGCAAGAAGGAGTCCAAGAAGTACGGCCTCCACAAGGCCCGTAAGGCTCCGCAGTACTCCAAGCGCTAGGCGACGGTTGGACCACCGGTCCGGCTCCTACGCTGCGGCGATGGCAGAGCCCGAGGTCGCTCCGGCGGGCCTCCGATTCGGTACCGACGGCGTTCGCGCCCGTGCCGGCACCCGACTCGACGAACCGTCGGCCCGCGCCCTCGGCCTGGCCGCCGCCCCGCTCCTGGGTACCGACCGGGTGGTTATCGGCCGCGATACCCGCGAGTCGGGTCCCGGGTTGTCGCTGGCCCTGGCTGAGGGTCTATCCGAAGGTGGGCTCCAGGTGGTGTCCCTCGGCGTGGCGCCCACACCGGCCGTAGCCCACGTGGCGGCCGCTGACGGGGTGGCCGGTGCCGTGGTCTCGGCTTCCCACAACCCCTGGTACGACAACGGGGTGAAGCTGTTCTCCGCCGGCGGTCGGAAGCTGGACGACGTCGTGCAGTCCGCCGTCCAGGCGGCATGGGATGCCGAGCCGCGACGGGACGGAGGAGGCGGGTCGTCGAGCTGGTCCGACGACCCGGATGGGGCAGCCCCCTGGGCCGACGCGGTGGCTTCCTCGGTCGGCAACGGGTCTCTTTCCGGCCTGACCCTGGTCGTGGACTGTGCCAACGGCGCCACGTCAGCGTTCGCCGCCGACGTTCTGACCCGCCTAGGGGCAGATGTAGCCGTGCTCCACGCCTGTCCAAACGGTCGCAACATCAACGAGGGCTGCGGGTCTAACCACCCGGGAGACCTACGGGCTGCCGTGGTGGAGGCCGGGGCCGATGCCGGTCTGGCCTTTGACGGTGATGGGGACCGGGTTCTTGCCGTGGCCGATGACGGTTCCCTACTCGACGGCGATGACCTGCTGGCAATCTGTGCCATCGACCGGTACCAGCGTGGCGCCCTGCCCGGCGGCACCGTAGTGGTGACTGTGATGGCCAACCTGGGGTTGCGTCGGACCTTGGTCGACCACGGCCTTACTGTCCACGAGACGGCGGTCGGCGACCGTTATGTGCTGGAGGCCCTAGAAGCCAACGGCTGGGTGCTGGGCGGCGAGCAGTCGGGTCATGTGGTTTTTCGCGACCTGGCGACCACTGGCGACGGCCTGCTAACCGGGATCCAGGCCCTGGATGCCGCCCGGCGCAGTGGCCAGACCCTGGGTGAACGGGCGACCGAGCTGATGGTCCGGGTCCCACAGGTCCTCCACGCCGTTCCCGTTTCTTCGGACGGGGCCGCGGTGGTGGCCGCGGTGGCCGACGACCTGGCTCTCGCCGAGGCCGAACTGGGTGATACCGGGCGGGTGCTAGTCCGACCGTCGGGTACCGAGCCAGTCGTCCGGGTGATGGTGGAGGCGTACGACACCGCCGAGGCCTCGGAGGTGGCCGACCGTCTGGTGGCCGCCGTCGAGCAGGCCGACCGGATCTGAACCCGTAGAATTCCTAGAGTCTGTGCACCGACCGCCGGTCGGTGCGGTGGAGCGAAAGGGCAGTAACGAGGACATGTGCGGCATCATCGCGGTCCTCCGCCGACCGTCCGACCGGAAGGTCCCCACGGCCGAGCGGATCACGGCCCCGCTGGTCGGGGCCGTCGACCTGCTGGCCCGGGTCGAGCCGGACCTCCTGGGGGAAGCCGCCGACCTGCTGGGCGAGGCCGATCGGCTGCTGGGCGGGGTTCCGGGGCTGCTGGCCCTGGACCGGGATCCCACGCTGGTCGGCCGGATCAACGAGGTCCTGGCACCGGTTCCGGCTCACCTAGCCAGCCTGGAGGCCGCGGTCGCTGGATCTCCAGACGTGGAGGCGGCCAACGCTGCCCTGGTCCGCGTCCGGGACGTTCTCTGGGCCGTGTCGCGAGACCGATTGGGCACGTTCGCTGGGGTGACCTCCCTACGACAGGATCGGCCGGTTCCCAGTGACGCCGGCCTCGCCGTCTTGCTCTCCGCCCAGCAGGCCCTCTCGGCTCTCGACCGGCTGGAGGTCCGGGGTCGGGACTCGGCCGGCCTCCAGGTCACGGTTTGGAACCATGGGATCGACCAGCACGATCCGGAGGTGGTTGCCCGTTCGGCCGATCCACTCCATCGCTCGGGCAGCGTCCGGGTGCTGGACGGTGGCGGCCTGGCATTCGTGGTGAAGGCCTCGGCCGAGATCGGTGAGCTGGGCGACAACACGGCCGTTCTCCGGTCCGCCCTGGTCGCTGACGGGCTCCTAGCCCGGGCGCTGGCCGCCCCGGCCGTGCAGGGTTCCCTACTGGGACACACTCGTTGGGCCAGCGTGGGCCTCATCTCGGAACCCAACGCCCACCCGGTGGACTCCACCCGGGCCGACGGGGAGCTGGTGCCGCTGGTCACCGTCGTCCAGAACGGTGACGTGGACAACCATGCCGACCTGGCGGCATCCGAGGGGTTGAGCTTGGCTCCGGAGATCACTACCGACGCCAAAGTGGTTCCCGCGCTGTGCGCGGCCCACCTGGCAGCTGGCCGTGAACGGCTGGAGGCCTTCCGGCGCACGGTGAATGCCTTCGAGGGTTCGGTTGCCATCGGCATGGCTACCGGCGATGCCCCGGACCGCCTGTTGTTGTCCCTGCGGGGGAGCGGTCAGGGTCTCTTCGTCGGCCTGGCTGAGGACACCTTCGTGGTGGCCAGCGAGCCTTACGGGGTGGTGGAGCTGACCGCCGACTACCTAAGGATGGATGGTGAGACACCGGCCGACCCCGACGACCCGGGGGCCAGTCGGGGACAGATCGTGGAGTTGGACGCCGCCATTGCCGGTTCCGTGGATGGCATCACCCGCCGGTCATACGACGGTCGGAACTTACCGGTCACGTCAGCCGACCTGTCCCGGGCCGAGGTCACCACCCGGGACATCGACCGGGGGGACCACCCCCACTTCCTGATCAAGGAGATCGGCGAGTCGCCAGACTCGGTCCGTTCCACCCTGCGGGGTCGCCTAGTGGCAGACGGCGACGGCACCCTTGGGGTTCGTCTGGGGTCCGAGGTGCTGTGCGACGACCTACGGGCCGAACTGGCCGCCGGCGCGATCCGGCGGATACTGGTTATCGGACAGGGCACCGCCGCGGTAGCCGGCGGATCGGTGGCCCGTTCACTGGCCGAGGAGTTGACCGGAACAGGCATCGAGGTGGACGACCTGCCGGCCACCGAGCTCTCGGGCTTTGGCCTGGTGCCCGACATGTCCGACACCCTGGTGGTAGCCATCAGCCAGTCCGGCACCACCACTGACACGAACCGCACGGTAGATCTGGTCCGGGCCCGGAGGGCTCGGGTGGTCGCCATCGTCAACCGGCGAAACAGCGACCTAGTGGACCGGTCCGACGGGGTGCTGTACACGTCTGACGGTCGTGACGTGGAGATGAGCGTGGCCTCCACGAAGGCCTTCTATGCCCAGGCAGTGGCCGGGGTGCTGTTAGCCGCAGCGGTGGCCGACGCGGTCGGGGTTGGGGGCGCGCCGGACCGTGCCGGGGTGCTGGCCGGCCTGAGTGACCTGCCCGGGGCCATGGGTGAGGTGCTGGCCCAGCGAGGCCGGATTGCCGAGATAGCTGATCGCCACGCACCGGCTCGCCGGCACTGGGCTGTGGTGGGTAGCGGACCCAACTTGGTGGCTGCCCGGGAGATCCGGATCAAGTTGTCGGAGCTCTGCTACAAATCGATTTCGGCCGACGCCACCGAGGATAAGAAGCACATCGACCTGTCGGCCGAGCCGTTGATTCTGGTGTGCGCCACAGGGCTGGTCGGCTCGACGGCCGACGACGTGGCCAAGGAGGTGGCCATCTACCGGGCTCACCGGGCGGCCCCGGTGGTGGTGGCCGATGCTGGCTCGTCGCGGTTCTCGGAGGCGCTGGACGTGGTGTTGGTTCCGGTGGTCCATCCCCGGCTGTCCTTCGTCCTCTCGACCATGGTTGGGCACCTGTTCGGCTACGAGGCGGCCCGGGCCATAGACGCCCAGGCCCAGCCCCTACGGGAGGCTCACGCGGCCATCGAGCGGGAGGCGGTGTACCTCCTGTCCTCGGAGGCCAAGCCTGGAGCCTCGGTAGATGGGGCCCTGCGTGACGAACTGCGGTTGGCAGCCACAGCGTTCTCCGACGAGCTCCGCAACGGTCGGCTGAACGGTCACCTGGAGGCGTCGACTGCCGTACGCCTGTCGACCCTGTTCCGCTTCGCCCTCGGGGATGTGCCGCTGGAGTCCTACCAGTTGGAGTTCGGCCGGGTTGGTACGCCGGCCCTGGTGCTCGACGACCTGGCCGGCGCTCTGACGGTGGCCGTCGAGGAGCTCACCCGTCCCATCGACGCCATCAAGCACCAGGCCAAAACGGTGACGGTGGGTATTTCGCGGACTGACGAGACGCTGCTGGAGGCCCGCCTGGCCCGGGCCGTCCTAAACGCCGGCGCCCCCCGTGATTCGCTCAGCTACCGAACACTGCGAGTGCTGGTGGCCCTCGATCCGGCGGTGGCCGACGTGGTCGGCTTCACCCGGTACCGGGTGGACGGATTGGACGGTCCGGCGCCCACGGTGGCCATTGTCGACCGGGGAGGTGTGTCCACTGGGATCCCGTCGCGGACCGACCGGGACCCAGCGCTGCGGGGAACCAAGCACCGGGTGGCCCGAGACCGTGACGTCCTGGTGACCCGGGGCGCCCGCGACGACCGGACCATCGTCCTGGTCCCCGAGGTAAAGGATCGAGAGACGGTCGGCCTGACGCTTCTCCACGTGTCGCTGCGCGACCGCCTGGACCCCGAAGTCCTCCGGGGGGTGCTCCAGGGCTACGACAACCGCTACGGCGCCGTGCGCGACGTGGTGTGCGAGACAGAACCGGAACTGCGGGATGACCTGTTGGCCTCCCTGCCCGTCGACGACCTGCTGATCGATCCGGTGCTAGCCATCGCCGATCGGCTCCGCGGCTGAGCCGCCAGGAGGGGGCACGGTGATCGGGATCGGGGTGGACCTGGTGGACGTGGACCGCTTCCGACGGTCGTTGGAGCGCACCCCTTTGTTGCGCGATCGCCTGTTTCGACCCGACGAGCGGGCCCGGGCTGACGCCCACGTAGACCCAGCAGGCCGCTACGCGGTCCGCTTCGCTGCCAAGGAGGCCGCGCTCAAGGCCCTGGGACTGGGGCTGGGGGGTATGGCCATGTACGACATTGAGGTAGTGCGGGATGACCTGGGCCCTCCCTCGCTGGTTTTGCACGGTAAGGCGCTGGAGGTGGCCCGACGGGCCGGGGTGACGCGGTGGCTGGTCACCCTGAGCCACAGTGACCGGCTGGCCCAGGCCACCGTCGTGGCGCTGTGACCGGCGGACACCGGCCGATCCGGGCCTTCCGTTGATCCCCGTCCTAACACCAGACGAGATGGCGGTCGCGGACGCCGCGGCGCCCGAACCGGCAGAGGTCCTAGTGGACCGGGCCGGGGCCGCCGTCGCCCGGGCCGCGCTGAATCTGATGGGTGGGGCGTACGGGCGACGCGTGGTGGTGGTGGCCGGCAAGGGTTCCAACGGTGCCGACGGTCGGGTAGCGGCGGCCCGCCTAGAGCGACGGGGGGTACGTACCACGGTGGTCGACGCTGCTGATGCCCCAGGTCGCTTACCGGTGGCCGATCTGGTGGTGGATGCCGCCTACGGCACCGGCCTGGGCCGGTCCTACGAAGCGCCGGCTACCGACGCTCCGGTGCTAGCCGTGGATCTCCCGTCAGGGGTGGACGGCCTGACCGGTGAGGCCCGGGGCGCCCCGACGTCGGCCCAGCGCACCGTCACCTTCGCCGCCCTGAAGCCAGGCCTGCTGTTTGCCGACGGGCCGGGGTTGGCTGGACGGGTGGAGGTGGCCGACATCGGCCTGGACACCTCGTCGGCCCGGACCCACCTGGTAGACGACGACGACGTAGCCCGTTTAGTGCCCAACCGGCCGGAGGACACCCACAAGTGGGCGAACGCCTGCTGGGTCGTGGCGGGGTCGGTGGGAATGGAGGGGGCAGCCGCACTAGCTGCCGAGGCCGCGCAACGGGCGGGCGCCGGATACGTACGCCTGTCGACCCCGGGGTGCGGTGAGGCCGAGGCCCCCGTGGAGGTGGTTCGCTACCCGGTCGACAGCGTTCCGGGCCCAGACCATGCGGACCTAGAGCGCTTCGCCGCCCTGGTGGTGGGTCCCGGGCTGGGGACCTCCGAGGAGGTGGCGGAGGGGGTCCGGCGCCTGGTGGACGGGGTGGACCGTCCGCTGGTCGTGGACGGTGATGCCCTAACCGCCCTAGTCGGCACGACCATCCGACCAGGTCCCCAGGCCGTCCTCACGCCACACGACGGCGAGTTCGAACGCCTGGCCGAGCAGTCTCCGGGTTCCGACCGGATAGGGGCCGTCCGCAGCCTGGCCGGACGGACGGGTTCAGTGGTTCTACTCAAGGGTCCGACCACCGTGGTGGCCCACCCAGACGGACGGGTCCTGCTGGCCGCAGCGGGTGACCGCCGCCTGGCCACCGCAGGATCCGGTGACGTGCTGGCTGGCATCCTGGGAGCGTTCCTGGCCCGGGGGGCTGGTGCCCTAGAGGCCGCTGCCGCCGCTGCCCACGTCCACGGGCGTCTCCTGGACGGCCTCCCAGCCACCGGGGTAGTGGCCGGGGACCTTTCAGCGAGGCTGGTCGACGTTCTGGTGGCTTTGGGCGTGGACGGTTCCGGACGAACGGTGGCCTGATGCGCCCTACCTGGGTCACGGTGGACCTTGAGGCGGTGGCCTACAACGTGGCTGTCTTCCGCGACCTAGTAGCCCCGGCCGAGGTGTGCGCGGTGGTCAAGGCCGACGGCTACGGCCATGGTGCCCTGCCGGTGGCCCAGGCGGCCCTCGGGGCTGGTGCCACCTGGTTGGCTGTAGCTCTGGTGGAAGAGGCAGCCGCCCTGCGGGGCGGCGGACTCGACGTCCCGATCCTGTTGCTGTCCGAGCCACGACAGGAAGAGATGGCCGAGGTGATGATGCTGGGTGGGGTTCGACCCACCGTCTACACGGAGGCTGGGATCAGGGCCTTCGCTGCGGTGGCCGATCCCGGGGCACCGGTCCACCTCAAGGTCGACACTGGCATGCATCGGGTGGGGGTCCGACCCGCCGAGGCGTTGACCACCGCCCGGCTGGTCCAGGACCTGGGCCTTGGCCTGGAAGGGGTGTTCACCCACTGCTCGGTGGCCGACGTCCCCGACGACCCGTTCACCGACCGGCAGGTTCGGCGCTTCGACCTTGCTCTGGACGACCTAGCGTCGGCTGGGATCCGACCGGCGATCGTGCACATGGCTAACACAGCGGCCACGGTCAGCCGTCCGGACACCCGACGGAACCTGGTTCGGGTCGGTATCGGCGTCTACGGGGTGGAGCCCTCCACGGAGGTCCGTCCCCACTGCGCCCCGCTCAGGTTGCGCCAGGCCATGGCCATCCGCAGCCAGGTGACCCACCTGCAGACGGTGGACGCCGGGGAGGGCGTGGGCTACGGGCATCAATGGGTAAGCGGGACCGAGACGCGGCTAGCAACCGTGCCCATGGGCTACGCCGACGGCCTCCCACGCCGCTGGGGTCTGGTTGGAGAGGCACTGATCGGGGGTCGCCGACGGCCGCTCCGGGGCGTCGTGTCGATGGATGCCCTGATGGTGGAGGTCGACGACACCGTGGCCCTGGGCGACGAGGTAATTCTGCTCGGAGCGCAGGGCAACGAGATGATCGGTGCCGCCGAGGTCGGCGAGGCCATCGGGCTCATCCCGTGGGAGGTCCTCTGCTCGCTGAGCGCCCGACCTCCCCGGCGTTACCTGTAGCGGGCGGTTCACCGTGGCCCGGGTCCTACTGGTCGAGCCGTTCCACGGCGGTTCCCACGGCGCGTGGGCCAACGGCTTGGCCCGGCACAGCCGTCACGAGGTGGTCCCCGTGTCCCATCCGGGAGCGTTCTGGCGTTGGCGGATGCGGGGCGCAGCGTTGACTCTGGCCGAGGCCACACGGGAGGCGGTGGCCGTCCACGGGGCGCCGGACGTGGTGCTGGTGTCGGGCATGGTCGATCTGGCCGGCTGGCTGGGGCTAACCCGGCGGTTCCTCGGCGACCCCCCGGTCGTGCTGTACCTCCACGAAAACCAGCTGCTCCATCCCCTGAGCCCCAACCAGCGGGCTGACGACGAGTTCCCCCTCGTGAACTGGCGCGGCATGGCCGCCGCCGACCAGGTGTGGTTCAACTCCGCCTTCCAGCGCGACGGCCTGCTGGCAGCCCTCCCGGCTCTGCTGGACCGGGCACCCGACCTGACCCACGCTGCCTTCCTCCCCGGCGTGGCCGAGTCGTGCTACGTCGTGCCGGTCGGCGTGGAACTGGCCGATGTGCCGCGGCGCGCGGTCGGAGTCGACGCGTCCGGGGTTCCCCTCGTGTTGTGGAATCAGCGGTGGGACCACGACAAGAACCCCACAGCAGTCTTTAACTCCCTGGGTCGGCTGGCCGAAGAGGGGGTGCCCTTCGCCGTGGCCGTGGCCGGAGAAAACGAGCGGGTGGACCCCCGGGAGTTCACCGAGGCCCAGGATCACCTGGGCGACCGGGTGGTGCAGTTCGGCTTCCTGGACCGTCCTGACTACGTGGACCTCCTGGGGCGCAGTGACGTCGTGGTGAGCGCCGCGCACCACGAGTTCTTCGGTGTCGCCGTGGTGGAAGCCCTGGCCGCCGGGTGTGTTCCGGTCCTGCCCGACCGCCTGAGCTATCCGGAGCTGGTGGGGGACCGGGCCGGGGTGGCCCTGTACCCCGATGGTGGGCTCACCGGCCGGCTGCGCGAGGTACTGACTGATCTGGACGGCTGGCGAGAGCGGGTGGCCGGACTGGACGAGGACATCCGGCGTTTCGACGTGCGGACAGTGGTGGCCGACTACGACGATCGACTGGAGGCGTTGGCAGCCGGCGGGGCACAGAGAGCCTCGCACTAACGTCCCGGACCACGAGGTTCCTGATCAACGTTCTGCGGGTCCTGGCAGTGGTCGCTGTGGAACGGGCCGCCCTTGTCGCCTGCTGACAGGGCCGCCGGACCTGTCTCGGCCGTCGGAGCGGGGGCTCGTCGGTAACCTGCCGGGGTGGTAACCGTCCTCGAAGTCCTTGCCGAAGAGGCTTCCACCTGCACGTCCTGTGGTCTGGCCGTCGGCCGGACGAACGTGGTGTTTGGGGCCGGCTCGTCCGCGGCGGACCTGATGTTCGTGGGCGAGGGTCCGGGAGCCCGGGAGGACGAGCAGGGGGTGCCCTTCGTGGGTCGGTCGGGCCAGTTGTTGGACCGCCTGTTGGCCGAGGAGCTGGGCATCGACCGGACCGACTGCTACATCACAAATGTGGTGAAGTGCCGCCCGCCCGAGAACCGGGACCCGCGGCCAGACGAGATCGCCGCCTGCCGCCCCTACCTGGAACAGCAGGTGGCGCTCGTCGACCCGGCGGTCATCGTGACCTTGGGCAACTTCTCGTCAAAGCTCCTTTTAGAGACCGATGTAGGCATTACGAAGCTCCGGGGTCGCAGTTACCGCTTCGGCGACCCGGAACGCCATCTGGTTCCTACCTTCCATCCGGCGGCCGCCCTGCGGGGCGGTGCGGACGTCCTTGCCCGGATGCGAGCCGACCTGGTCCGGGCCAAGGTCCTTATGGGGGACCGGTGACCCTCGGCCAGGCGGTGGCCACCGTTCCCACGGCGTCGGCTGACGAGACCCAGACCGTGGCCGCCCGGCTGGCCGTTCTGGTTCGGGCTGGTGATCTGATCGTGTTGTGTGGTGACCTGGGTGCCGGCAAGACGGCCTTCACTCAGGGACTGGGCCGGGCACTGGGCGTGACGGCCCCCATCACGTCGCCCACCTTCACCTTGGCCAATCGCTACGAGGGCGACAACCTGACCGTCCACCATCTGGACGTCTACCGCTTGGCCCGCATCGAGGAGGTACGCGACCTCGGTCTGCCCGAGCTGGTCGATGACCGGGCGGTGACCCTCGTGGAGTGGGGGGACGCCATTGCCGCTGCACTGCCGGGGGGCTACCTGGAGGTCCGCTTCCGGTTGGGCGACGGACCGGACGATCGCCTTCTGGAGTTTCGGACCTCGGGCCCGGAGTGGGCCGATCGCGAAGTTCCCTTGGAGGGGCTTGGGGTGGGGGGTGGGCCGTGCTGATCCTTGGAATCGAGAGCGCCGGTGCCCAGGTGGGGTGTGCCGTGGGTGGCCACGAGGGGGTGCTGGCCTCGGCCCATTCCGGGCGGGGTCGACGCCACGCTGAGGCCCTGGCCCCCCAGATCGAGTTCGTCCGCCGCCAGGCCGGGATCGAGCTGTCCGAGGTCGGGGCGGTGGCCGTGGACGTCGGACCGGGGCTGTTCACCGGGTTGCGGGTGGGCATCGCCACGGCGGTGGCTCTGGCCTACGCCCTAGGAGTG
>Ga0207965_1000073_pt1:5000-25505 | contig 25505 bp, 20 predicted proteins | sample Knorr_S23_td_O2m_FD_185609 | JGI IMG/M metagenome (GOLD analysis project Ga0207965, IMG submission 185609) | Marine microbial communities from Southern Atlantic Ocean transect - Knorr_S23_td_O2min_ad_571m_LV (SPAdes) (version 2) | ecosystem: Environmental > Aquatic > Marine > Oceanic...
CCAATTGACGCCAATAGTTATACCCCCAGCAGTACCCCTCCCCGGATGTGGTCACGCCACAGCTAAAGTTTCCTCCCGCGGAGATCGATGCCCACGTATGGCTACCACCCACGGGTGTCGGGGTCCATACGTCTATACTATCACCATTGCCTAACTGTCCCTGAGGATTTTCACCCCAGCAATAGCCTTCACCTGAAGGGGCCACACCACAGCTGTGATACCAGCCCGCAGATATAGAACCCCAAGACCCAGTGCCGGCCATTGCAGTCGGCACCGAAACATCCGTCGTGTCACCGTTCCCGATCTGTCCGCGGCTGTTCTCACCCCAACAGTAACCTTCACCTGAAGGGGCAAAACCGCAGCTGTGATCATATCGGGCGGAGACCGACTGCCAGGTATTGGGTGGACCAACTACATGAGTTGCTACCGACCGGTAGCTGGATGTCGCGGCATCACCCAGTTGACCGGAGAGATTTTCACCCCAACAGTACGCCCCCTCTCCAAGCTTCGAGCATGTGTGGAAGACTCCGGCAGAAATTGATGACCATTGCGTAACCGTTACTGAGGCAGTTGCGCTAGCAGATCCAGAACTGGCTGTGATATCCGCAGTTCCGGTTGCGACAGAGGTAACTAAGCCCGTGGACGATACAGTCGCGACGCCCACATCCGAACTCGACCAAGTCACGGTGTCACCGGCGACCGGGTAACCCTCTACGTCTACAGATTTGGCTGTTAATTGAACGGTCACACCGGCTTCGGAAAAAATCAGAGTGCTATCGGATAGCGCGACTGACTCGGCTTCTTGATTAACAGTGACAGTCGCCGTCGCAGAACAGTTACCAGAACACGAGGTAGCAGTGATCGTAGCCGTCCCTTCGCCACGCGAGGTTACCAATCCCAGAGCCGCAAATACCGCGACTATATTCCGATCTGAGGTAGTCCATGTTACCGGAGCTTCTTCCTTTAGGCCGCCATTCTCATCTCTGACTGTTGCGGTGAGTCGGCCCTCTTGATTCAGCGCTGTCAAGCTGAGGCCAGGAGGATCAATCGTAATCGATGTTGGTGTCGTGGGAGCTGTCACTTGCTCCGCATTGCAAGCAGTAAGAGCCAGGAGCACACTACAGCTGAGAATTCGTGCTATGGCACTAGGGCGCAGCCCCAATTTTGACCTTATGGACTTCCAACCTTCAGAGGCGATTCTCGGCTGCACTGATCGATGCCCGGTTACCATGCCGAAAGAACCCTGGTGGGGAGATAATTAGTCGACCCTTGTCCATCACCTAACTGACCTGAACCACCAGAACCCCAACAGTAAATCGCACCGTCCGTTGTGACTCCGCAGTTGTGGTACCATCTCGAGGAGATCACTTCCCACTCGTGCAAACCATTGATCAATGTCGGACGCCGGCGCGTTCCTGATGTCCCGTTACCTAAACGCCCTGAACCACCAGAGCCCCAACAGTACCCCTCACCAATCACAGTCACTGCACAGGTGTGGGAATAAGCTGCTGAGATCGAGGCCCATCCATCCATGATGTCTACCACCTTTGCTCTAGGCTCAGCTACTGTCGAGTTATATGTCCCATCACCGAGCCTCCCATTCCCGTTGTATCCCCAGCAGTACGCGTCATTGTTGGCCACTATTCCGCATGTGTGATAGCGCCCCGTTGAAATCGATTGCCACACGAACCCATTACGCACAAGAGTTGGAGCTATACGGCTTTCGTTATCCCCATAACCCAACTTGCTCGCTTGTCCATTCCCCCAGCAGTACGCTTTGCTAGAAGTGGTGACCCCACAGCTATGGTCGTATCCCGCCGATATTGATTCCCAGGAATGCCCATCTGAAACCAACCTAGGACTCGAACGAGTCGAGCGAGTGCTGTCACCCAGTTGCCTGTAATAGTTATCACCCCAGCAGCCTGCCTCAGTATACCTCGTGATCCCACACGTGTGACGTCTACCTCCTGACATTGAGGCCCAGGAATGCCCACCGATGACGAGAGTTGGAGTCGGGCGAGTCGAACCACTTGTACCGTCACCCATGCGGCTGTACCCAGCGTTTCCCCAGCAGTACGCGTCCCGGGCCGTGGTCACGCCACAAGTATGTTGATCCCCAGATGAGATCGACTCCCAAGAGTGTCCGCCACTCACAAGAGTTGGAACGTCAACCTCTGAAGTATCACTCATGCTCTCACCCAATCCCAACTGATCGTATTGGTTCGAGCCCCAACAATATGCTTCAGCTGAAGTCGTAATTGCACAGCTGTGGGACTGACCGACCGAAACCGATGTCCAGAGCTTGACCATGACCGAAGCAGTAGCTTCCAGAGGACCCGAAGTTACAGTAATCATTGCATCACCGATTCCGGTTGCAGTAACCAATCCAGAATCAGAAACAGCCACTACGGATTCATCAGATGTGGCCCAAACAACTTCGGCACCACTCATCTCATTACCCATCCTGTCCTTCGGCGCGATCGTAAGCTGGGCTTCGTCACCCAATGCCGAAAAACTCAAAGCTGTGTCGGACAACTCAAAGCTTGCAGTAAGCTGGGAAACCTCGATAGGTGCAGTGGTGGTAACAGAGCCCGAGGATACCGTTAGGGTCGCGGTACCATTCGCTACAGAGGTGAACTGACACGTCTGGCCAGACCAACACAAAACCTTCACAACAGAGAGATCTGAGACAGACCATTTTACCACCGCGTCACTCGCGCCACCGATATTGACAGCTGCCTGAATCGTGTCACCCAAGGCATCAAAATTTACGGGCGAAGGATTAACCGTAAGTGACGTGACTCCATTAGGGACTGTCGGTGAGTCACATCCCACCAACAGAAGCAAAGTGACGATTAGGTATTTGCGCATGATTGGGGTCTTGTTCATAAACCAAAGTTTGGCACCGGTGACCAACCTGCTAAGTCGCCCAGAATAGCGCTAGTGGACCACCTTAAGAATGCCTCCAGCTAGAAAAATACAAAGTCAGAGCGCTTATTCGATTGGATGCATATCGAACAATTGATTGTCAAAATAGGCGATCCGGTTTGGCATCGTCTGCATTATGGTGTTTGCAAGCGACAGGGATATCCGTTCTGGTCGGTATCGGATGGCCAGATAAGGCAGGAAACTCTCCGCGATATCCTCGCGTCTCGGGAAATCGCGAGCATAAGTAGATATGAACGTGGGGTCAGCGGACTGGGCGGCAAGCCAAACAGGAGCGGAAGCATGAGCCGCATCCAACGACGTGTGGGTGGCTTCGTGAACAAATGTCTCTTCCAGGATACCATCCTGGAGGTAGAGATCAGCCTGGCCTACGTGGATGAGCAAATTGTTGTTCCCGCCGCCAAACAACTCGGTACCCTTGTGGATCCAAACCGTCTCGACATCCTTGCGAAGCGCAGTCGGCAACCGACCGATCACCTGTGCATACTTCTCCGCCTCCGCCAATGCTATAGCTGACTCTCCGAACTCAGGATTCACCTGAATCTCAACACTCAGGCCGTCATTAAAACTGGCGTTGAAGAGGTGCGCTACGACTGTGATCCAACCGTCGACCCGTCGGTCAAACATCGTTCGAGAACCCTGTCCGGCGACCGAGAGATCCTGGAACGTAGTCGGATCCGAAGGTGTGATAATGTCTGGGTCAATGAAGATCGTGCCTTCGAATGGCGGTCGTATTACTGCAGGAGTAGTGGGGGCTGACGCATCTCCCCCGCAAGTTCCCGCCAACACTGAAACCAAGAGCGCACTAAGTGCAGCTGAAGTCTTCTTCAATCTTACTCCGATATTCGGCCTGAACTTCTCCCAGTGCCATCAGCTAGCTCCCACCTTCTAAGACCATTTTGTCCGAAATATCCGGCCTTTCTTCACCTGTCTTGGTCATCAAGACCCACTTCCCATCACGGACGCGCCTGCCAGGACTCGAACCTGGGACCCTCGGCTTAGAAGGCCGATGCTCTATCCAGCTGAGCTACAGGCGCAGGTGCCACAGTGGCTAACCTAACCCTGGTGAGTGAGCCTTCTCAACGAGTAATCAAAAGGCCGCAGAAAAAATGCTCTGCTTGACCCTCTTGGTAAAGCTGTTGCAATGTTTCACCATCTACGAATCGTGTACACAGAAAATGAGCCACTCAGCCGGAGTATCTGATATCCGTATTCTAGTCACCATGCCGCTAGCTGCCGTAGTGCTCGTTACCCTAATGGGGTGTGCTGATCTGGCACTAGAACCTGATCGGAATCCAACTGCTCTGTCCGTACTCCCGATCGATACAGTCCTGACAAAAGGGCATACCGCGGCGTTAAGAGCTGTCGTTACCGACCAGGATCAACAGGCATTTACGCCACTGCCTACCTGGGCTCTACCGGGTTGGTCGATCTCCGATCCACAGATTCTGAGAGTATCAGGTGATGGTTCCATGGAGGGACTCAAGGGCGGAGAAGTGACTGTGGCCGGGGAAGTAGCCGGATTGAAGGCTGAAACCCGAGTGCGAGTGAATCCGACTGAGGTTCAGCTTTCTGCACCCTTCGTTCACTTAATACAAAGTGTTCAAACTCTCACGGGTAGTGTTCCGCTTATCGCCGGGAAAGACGCACTGCTCAGAGTCTTTATGACCGGCGACCAAATGAGCTTCTTCGAACCTACGGTTAGGGCGTCGTTTTATTCTGGAGATGAGGTTATCTACTCGGTCAGGATGCTATCTCCACTGTATTTTCTTCCGGTATCCCCTGATCAGGGCCAACTCGAGAAGTCGTACAATACGCTTGTCCCAGCGGCTGTATTACAGCCGGGCGTAGAATTGGTGGTCGAATTGGATCCTGAGGAAGTTGTACCGCTCGCTCCAGGAAGCTCCGTGCGTGTACCCGAATCAGGTCGTATGGCGCTCAATCCCCGCGAGGTAGAACCGTTCTACCTCCGCGTCGTTCCGGTGTTGGCGTGCGGATCTCCCTTCCCAGCTTGTTCTGGACAAATCTTTAATTGGACTGGCAACCTGTCTAAGTACGCCGATCAGGTGCAGTACACTCGACTGATATTCCCAATCGCCGACTTCGAAGTCGATGTCAGAGACACTTACACGACTGATGCGAATCTCACTGAGAAGTCAGGATGGAGCAGTTTTCTCAGAGAGATCGACCTCTTACGAAGAACAGATCCAGATGGACCGGGTCACTACTACTACGGGGCGGTCACCCTCCCCCAAGGATCGGCATGGGGCGGACTTGGCTACATAGGTAGACCGACAAGCGTTGGGCGACCATCAGAATTCACTCTAGCCCATGAGTTGGGTCACAACATGAGTCTACGCCACGCTCCCTGTGGAGGACCGTCAGGGCCAGATCAAAACTATCCGTATTCGGGCGGGTTTATCGGGAAATGGGGGTATGATCCACGCGGTGCTTCCGGCCTAGGCGAACTCAAGAACCCTGGGGTAATCAAAGACCTCATGTCGTACTGTAGCCCTGAGTGGATCAGTGATTACCATTTTGAAAAATCCCTCGCGTTCCGTGCGAATGAAGGTCCAAGTCCACGACGATCTGACAGGACTCCACAATCTGAAGATGTCCTGATTCTATGGGGGGGATCTGACGACGGCGTGCTTACACTGGAGCCTGCAATTCACATGACTGCACCTGCGGTGCTCCCAGTTGAAAATGGTCCATATCAGATCGAAGGATTCAACGCGAGCGGTGGCTCATTGTTCTCCCTTAGTTTCTCGCTCGCTGAGACTGAGTACGGCAGTGGAGGCGATTTCTATTTTGCCCTTCCGTTCGAAGCGGGAGCAGCTGATGAACTCAGCAGAATCCAGTTGCTAGGCCCTGAAGGTCAAATAGATCTCGGAGGTGCAACGCTCAGCCCCGATCTCGCGGTGATCACTAATCGGCAAACTGGGCGAATCCAGTCCATAATCAGAGAATGGGATGAGACACTACTCCCAGTTTCTCCAGAAATGGATGTGCTCGTTACAAACGGTGTTAGTACACGTCGAATTATCGGGGGTATGGAATGAGAACTCCTCTTAAGTGTCGGTCACTCATTCTACCCGTATTTCTGTTGGGGCTGTCCGGCCTACTCCATAACCCAGTAGAGGCACAGATATACGCTGAAGTCCGGGGCGGCACGGCAGTTGGTAGCCATACTGCCACTGCAGCTGCAATGGAGCTTGAGCCAGGATTGTCGGTAGCCGGGCTGATTTCTCTTCAGACATCGGGAGTTTTGGGCCTATATGCTGGATTCGTGCGAACTCAGTTTGGATGCAGCAACGGCTTCTGTACCGACCGTGATATAATGTTCGCCGGAAACGATGCGCGCCTTGGGCTTTCTCTGAGCCGCGGAGGGCCTTGGATGCAGGTGGGCCTACTCTATGGCGGAACCGGAACCGATGGAGACAAGCTTAATGGCGGCATCGGAGTCGAGGCGGGTTTTGGTCTGGCTTTTTCTGCAGGTAAGCTCCGATTCTCTCCAGGACTAATATACCGGCGACATAACGCAAGCACCGCGATCAGGAAGGACCACGCTGTTTCATTGAGTGTCGACTTAGGAATAGGGCTTCAGCTCAGAAACTGAGTCGCCCTTAGTCCACCGCAGTTCTAATCCTTTATCTGCTCCCTGCTCCGAGTCCTCCATCAGTCACGGGATCACCGGCGACCTTGTAGCGGTCGAACCAATTTCTCAACAGGAGCTGCACACGTATAAAGTTGGTCGGGGGACGGCTTCGACTGTGCCATCCGTCCGTGAGACGAACCATCGCTGTCGGGATCTGGCGGAGCTTTAGTGCCCGATAATATTGCTCAGTTTGCTCCATAGGCGTGCGTAGATCTCGTTCTCCTGTCATGAGCATCGTGGGCGTTGTGACGTTACCCACGTACATGAGTGGTGAGCGTTGCAGATGCTCTGATGGGTCTTCCCAGAAATGCTTCTCAAAATCGAAGTACCAACTCGCTCCATCTGTGGTGCCGACAAAACTCATCCAGTTCGTCACAGGTGCTTTCGCGACAGCAGCCGTGAAGCGGTCTGTGTGTCCTACTATCCAGGACGTCAGGACACCACCACCCGAACCTCCATAAACGAAGAGGTTTCTTTCGTCGATATACCCTCGGGCTATCAAGGAATCGACTCCAACCATAAGGTCGTCATAGTCCATCGATGGATAGGCATAGTTGATCGCGTTGCCAAACTCCGATCCGTAACCTGAGCTACCCCGTGGGTTCGTGTAGAGAACTACATAATCATTCGCCGCGTGATCTTGGTTCTTGAAGTCGAAGCCAGAGTTATACATCGAGTGCGGACCACCATGGATTCGCAAGATCAATGGATATTTCTTTGAGCTATCAAAGCCTGGCGGCTTGTTAATCCAACCTTGGATGTCGAGCCCATCAACAGACTTGTACCAAATCTCTTCTACCTCACCTAATTCTACCTGAGACAACACTGCTTCATTCGTTCCCTTGAGGACACGGATTTCACCAGGGTTCTGAAGTGAATAGGCCACCAGGCTCCCGGGCTCATAGTATGATGTCCGGATTCCCACTGCTGAGCCATTATCCGCGATATCTGTTGTCGAGAGCATATGGTTACCCTCGGTGACACTCTGCGGCTCTCCATTAAGTGGCACGAACCAGAGGTTCGAAGTCCCCTTCATCGAAGCCGTGAAATAGAGACCACGTCCATCAGCAGCCCACCTTACGTTACCAATGCCTCCCATCTCACGGGCTATAACCCTCGATCCCGAACCATTCGCATTCATTACGTACATCTCTCTTTCCGTGTACGTATCCGTCGTGAACTCATCACCCTGGTATGCGATCAAGTTTCCATCTGGGGAAGGAAGAGGGCTGGTTTCGCTTCCTCGTCGGTTTGTGATTTGCTCAATCGCGCCCGATGCCACGTCAACCGAGTAAAGAGCGGACTCGCGATACTGATACTCGGCATCCTCAACCCTGAGACCCGAGAACAAAATGCTCTGACCATCCGGCATCCATTGCGGGGAGCCATGGTCAAAGTTTCCGCTGGTCACACGCCGTGCCGTGCCCCCTGCTGCGGAGACCACATAGATGTGACGTGAACCCACCGGCGACCACCCAGAGCCATCACGCCTATAATTGAGCTTCTCTACGATCCTCGGAGATGCCGTCCAGTCGGCACCCTCAGGGCGCTGGGGCATCTCTATCTGCCATGCTGGATCCATCGGAGCTTCATCTAATACATTAAAGGCAAGCCAATTACCATCCGGTGACCACTGGATGCTCGATGGCGATTCTGTCAGCCTCGTCACCTGTGACACAGCCCCTTCTGCGTCCATCCAACGTACGAAAATCTGTGCACCCTGAGGTTCACCCTGCTTCACAAAAGCCACCCTGGTTCCATCGGGAGACCAAGCTGGCGAACCGCCTTCTAGCAAGAAACGGTTCCGGCCGCCATCGGCGTCCATAATCCAAACTTCAGACGCGTGCCTGTCGTTGACTTTATCAATCCATTCACGGACGTACACCAACTGGGTGGCGTCCGGAGAGAGTTGAGGGTTTTGGACAAACTCCCAATCGAGATAGTGACCGACGTTGAGACGTGAAGAGCTCTCTTGGGCTTGTGCTTCAAGCCCACTGAAAGCAAATGCAAGAGTCAGCAGTGTAAGCAGGCGAGATAGCATGTAGCGGCTCATGAGAAGACTCCGTCTCTTCAGGTAAGTCAGACAAACTTCAAGATGGATACGGCATTCACGAATGTTCAATAGACTGGGTAGATGCGCTACAGCAAGAATACTCGAAGGTATCGTTGATCGGAGTTGATCACGTCAGAAATTTTCCTAATGACGCACTGAAGCAGTTAGTCACCCTGCTCGAGGCTGGCCACTACAATCTTGCGACCAGGTCGGATACCTAGAACCGGCCGGAGTACGGCCGCCAAGATCAGACTTACACCGAACGTGCAGACGAGAAGTGGACCTGTCGCCAGATCCCAGTAGAACGAAGCACCGATACCACTCAGGATGGAGGCAGTTCCAGCACCCCACGCAATAAAGAGGGCCAATCCAAAGCGATTCGTGTAGAGAAAAGCAATTACTGCTGGGATCACTAGCGCTGTGAAGACCATTAGTACTCCAGCAATCTCAACTGAGAGAGAGATCACGATCCCAAAGGTCACATAGAACACAAAGTCCCAGAGCCTGATATTTCCGACCCTCTCAGGTGCAAAAGTCAGGGCCAAAAACTTCCGTCTCAGTAGGTAGTGAACGAGCCCTACAGCTACATACACACTCGCCATCTTGCCTATGGCGGGCCAGCCAACCCAAATCAATGTCCCTGTAAGCGTCTCTTGGAGATGTTCAGAACCCTCCGCTGTAAGACTGGCAAGCAGAATCACTGCAGCGGATGCTACCACATACGAAACCCCGATGATCGCCTCCTGGGGTACAATCGATTTCTCCATGCGGGTCATTGAGAAGAGCAAGGCACCGAGAAGCGTAAACCCAAAGGCGAACAAGAGTGACGTGGTCGTGCCGGGCTCGATGCCCATCAAGAGGGCCACAGTAGTTCCAAGCGCTGCGATTTGAGCGAACGCGAGATCAATGAAGATCACTTCACGTGCGATAACGTGTAGGCCTAGGTATGCATGGATCGAAAGAATAATGAGCGCCGCCGCGATCGGTGGGATCATTAGATCGAGCATCACCTTATCTCCGTGCGAGAATCATCGGCTGACAAAGGCCTGGGCGAGCTCCATTACCCAGGTATCAACCAATGTGAAGTAATCATCAACACCTTCTCTGGCATAGGGTGACAGAGGAACCCGAACGAAGATTGCGTCACCCCTAGTTGCGACAGCCTCTACTTTGCTCTCGTCAAAATACGTCGCGGACAAAAGCACATTCAGGTTCTCTTCCCGCATGCGGGCGATTAGCTGAGCTACATGTCCCGGTGTCGGCGGAATACCAGGCTTCGCCTCCACATAATCTGCACAACGCACCTGGAAGCGATTTTCGAAGTAGGCCCAATTTTTGTGATAGCAAATTATCTCTTGTCCACGGAAGGGGGTTGCTAGTTGAAGCCATCCTCCAAGGGATTCGATCAGGGTCGCGCCCTCAAATTCTTGTTGTTCTAGAAACTCGAACAACGTTCGGTTTAGTGCGAGTTGCTCTAGTGTTTCACCACCTATGAGTTCTACCAAACGCTCCCCAAATAGCCTCTGGTAAATCTGTTCAGTGAAGCTTGAGAGCCCAGCATCAAAGTGCGTAGCCCTATCTGGAGCAACTCTCTTAAGCCCTATCGTGATGTTACGGGCCACCTGTAGTGTCCGGAGTGGGTCAGTCGTCAGGTGTGGGTTACCGAAGATATGAACGTCTCCACCACTCCGATCTGCAGAAACGGGCACGTCCAACAGCTCAATCCCCGTATACGCAGTCACATAGCCCCTACTCCCTTCGAGGACATTTGAATTACCTGCCCGGTCAAGTAGCGTCGGTACCCATAGCTCCAGGTCAAGTCCAGTCGTGACAAACATATCGGCTCGACGAATATCGAGTGCAAAACTCGGCTTTGGCCGCACAAAATGGGCATCTTCATTTGGGTTCGCGATCGACGATACCATCACCTCTTGTCCACCGATCTCTCGGGTGATCTCTGCATAGATGGGTAGCGTCGCGACGACACGCACGGGAGCCAGCTGTTCCTTGTAACTGGATGGCGCTAGCAGCAGAAGGGTTATCAGTACAATTCTCATTGTCTCTTAGTCTCCCTATGGCAACAACGCAGCCAGCCTGAACCTACCATGGTCTCAGTAGGTCTCATGCTTGTGTGGTCCCATAGCAAAAGTCGCCTGAAGTAGCAGTCTCCCTTCCCCACCATCCATAAAACTCCTTCCGAGCAAGTCGTATTCGAGCCTTAGCCTCACATATTCACTTTGCCACCAACTCAATGTCGGCGAGAAAAGCCAAGCCGTCTCATCTAGGTCTTCCGGGTTGCCACTCCTACCCAATCTTGCACCTACAAGCCAACTCTCGGAGAGTCGGACCTCTCCCATCCCCCAAAATCCGAAAGCTCGGCCCGAAAGCTCATGCGCTTCCTCGTGTTCTTCCTCGTGTTCTTCCTCGTGCCCACTACCTGAAGCGACTCGATCGACTGCCATAATACCGCCCCTGACTGACACGCCTCGGTAGCGAGATCGTCCAGGTGGGCGCCATGTGATGGCAGCCTCAGCTCCATAAAGATTGCGATCCAATGATCGCGCAGCAGCAGCAAATGTTCCGTTAATCCAGCTGAAGCCTAAATCAAGGTCAGTTGAAGAAGAGAGATTCCAAAAACCATTAATATGCCCTAATACCGAGAGACTATTCGATTCACCGAATAACATCTCGTTCTCGCTACGTGTGACTTCAAGCGTAGCCTCGTACGTGCCACCGATACCACCAAAGGGTGCCAGCCAATGTACTGAAGCTCCTGTCTGAGCTAGAGATTCCGGCCCGATGAACGAGAGATGTGGAAGTGAACGTGTCTGAAATGGTAGAGCATGAGCGTGCCAACGATTTAGTTGACCAAACTGCTGGAAGAATTTTCCAAGCTTCACCCCTAGGCCTCCTGGTAGCCCGACCCATTCGACATAACCCTCTTCAACTCCAAAACCCGTACCACTCCCATGTTCTCCATGCTCATGACCATCATGTCCTTCCGCGAATGGTGAGAGTTCCCCTCCTTCGTTGTGGCGTGACAAAAACACCTTTGCTCGTGAGAAGGGATCTAAATTTGAGATAAGCGAAATCTCAAACTCTCGAGCAAAGAAATTGTCTTCGCCAGTATCATCCGCATTTACGTGACCAAACACATCTGCATTCACACTGATCTCTGGGTTTAGCGCTTGCAATGAGCGCTGCCGTCCAACGAATTCTTGCTCCGTAGCTTGATCTACAGCACCTGTATTTTCCCCGAGGGCCGCAGCCGCTTCCGCCGCAGCTCGCAGTCGGGTAAGTGCGTCATCAGTTTCCTCTTCAGGACCGGAGGTACGAAGTCTCGCAACTTCCTGGGTCAGGCTATCAACGAGCGCTGCGAGCCGCGCGAGTTCCACTTGAAGCGAATCGATTCTTTCCTGGGCGACCAGACCCCCAGGACTAGCCAAGATCAGGATTGCAGACACGAGGACCGCCCACCTGTGACGGTCGATCCTCGTTGCACTATTACTCATGATAATTTGCCCTCTTCCTCGCTGTGCTCACAGAAGCAGATCCTCAGAGGGACCCGCTGAGATTGGCCGCTAGAAAGCGGCCAGGTACTGCGCAGTTAGGCCAGAGGTGGAGCTCTAGAGGGGTGCCCTACAGCAAGCACGGAGTGGACAAGAATGTCAATTTCAGCTGGGCTAAGATCCCGAACGATGACATCCTGTTGCTGCTCTTCGAGTCCGACTGAAGGTGCAGCTAGGTTCGCCACGACCTGAGTACAAACCGTGTGATCATGAGCGGGCGGACACGTCGACGGGTTGTGTTCGCTCTCTACGACGGGCTCATGTACTAGATCAGCACGCTCCAAGAGCGGAACCGAGATCCAGATGACAAGCATCGCGGCGGAGAGGCCGACTGATACGGCCTGGCGTATCCACTTCCCCTTTTGATTCATTAGGTGCTTACGGTAAACCTGATGCTTATCAATGGTCAATGATAATCCGTCCCGGCGGTCCCTACAGCATTTAGCGGACAGGAATCTTGACTGAAAGCTGGTGGGTATGAACTAAGGCATCCTGCAATGTGAGAGGTCCCTGTGGCGCGATGATGAAATCATTGAAACTATCCGCCACTCTCACTCCTTCTTCCCATTCCCAAGCGATGCCAGGTCGTCCCGTACCAGTTGTGAAACGTCCTGTATACCGGAGATCGACGTCAGAGAAATGGAGCACGGCTCCCATGGTTGGAGACCATTCCATCCATGACTCCTCTAGGTCACGGAACGAACCCTCAATGTGATTCACCTGTTCGAGCTCATAGTCATAGGAACGCATTTCAAGACCAGCTTGGAGCTCTAGGTTCCCAAGCTGATGAGAGAGTCCGGTTCTGAGAATGACATTTGTGAAGAAGAACTCGTTTTCAATTGTCCGGCCTCCTGGCTTAATCACTGTACCCGAGACAGTGATGACCCGTTCGTTTGCCTCCTGCCACGTTTCGCTCCAGATCGGCTGTAGAACCATATCAACCCCAAAAGTTGTCTCTCCACGGGTCCGAGCGATCCCAAAACCTGCCTCATACGCCCACGTAGTTCCGGGGTCCCTAGGAATGTTTTGAATCTGATAATTCGGGATTTTCGGATGCGATTTTTGGTTCACGGTAGCAGTTGCCCCGATACGCCATCCAGGAGCGCTCAGATCCCGATCCCAATTCAGGTGGCCGCCTATGGTACGCGTCTTGTCTTCATTGACCTCGATACGACGTGTAGCCACACGATTAAAGTCGTCTCTCCATATGAAATCGGTCCATGTCACATCATGGGTCATCGAAATCCTGTTGTAGACACCGACTAAAGAAATCCGATCGCGCTCTCCGCTGCGATATAGGCCGAGGCGCACATCAGAAGCACTTCCTGATTGATCAATCCGATCTGCTCCAGCATACAAAAGATCAACGCCATCGACCGCATTGAGCTGTGCTGTCGAGAAGCCAAACCCGACAGACCATGGCCCGGAGTCCATTTTTCGCCCAATGAACCCTCGTGCGTATAGGTTCCTCGAAGACACGTCACTGAGCCGTTGAGGTTGACTGTCCCAGATAACACCAGGCTCGATGAAGGGTCTCCATCCCCAGCGCTCTTCGGGGTTATCGATCTGTTGAACTGCTAACGCGCCACCACCGAACCAGGCATCTCCTTGGAATAATCCAACCATCGGAAATGTCTTGCCGCCGCCACCATGATCTGAGATTCCATAGAATGTGGGGGCGCCTAGGAAGGACGATTCGCCGATGAAAATACCTTTGGCGGGATTCACCCAACCGTCCGCCAAAGAGTCATCTAGTGCGATCATCACACCACCCATCCCAAGAGTCTCTGACGGAACCGTCAGAAACTGATCCCCAGATGCAACTGGGACCGTGCGAATCGGAATGAGTTGAGCAGTCAATCCTGCACCAGCAAGAATCGTAAGTAACAAGAGATTTAGAGAAATCCTTAGTAAATCTTTGGAGACCTTAACCCCGCTGATCATTGGCATCATTCAACCCTGTCCTGACTAGAGGAATCCAGCAGCACAACTACTGAGGAAAGCACTGCCTGCTGGCCTCTCAATGTGCAGACACCATGCCACAAGAAAACGCCCTATTATTCAATAGGTTTGACGACCTTGCGTCCTCTCTGTGTGACGCCCAACGGGTCCGGATGGGACAGCTTAATGCCAAGTCGATTGCACTTTCAGATTCTTGTCTAGTTCTCGATTCTAGACCGCAATTCCTCAAACCAGTTCACCACTTAGCACCAGCTTCTGACTAGCTTCTTGGCCGTAGCTCAAAGAGCCAGATATCTCCCGACTCTACCTGTTGGAATAGGATAGGAGCCCCACCTACATACTTCCTACTTAATTCACTCAGTACTGGAGTCGCCACAGTTTCATCTCGGATCCTTACCATTTGGCGTTCGTAGAGCTTCCCATCAACTCGTAATATCGCGCGACCGTCTTCTTCGGCTTCCTTTGGCCAATGCTTCCAGACTTTACCCAAGAATGAGTTCATATAGCCGGAAGGAATGAAAATTCGGCCCTCATGCTCCATAATCCACGTAGTGCGTGAGCGAACGGGATCCAATAACTGAAACTCAACGGTAGAATAGTCTCGTACGAACGCCCAATCCGGCTCTTCTGTACCCGTCTGCATTTCACCGGAATCAAACGGACCAGCCGCAACAATCGCCAGAGCACCCTCGAGGGGCCCATCATGAAACCTCGCTACTGCAAAAACTCCTAATACAACACCTATAACAAGGATCAAAAGTGTACTGAGAGTCCGAAATATAAGTTTCATTAAATCATTACCTCATAGTAACTTAGATAGTTATATCTCATGTTATACTATAATATCAATATCAAGAATCCATATTTATGTGCTGGATCACTCAACGCCAACTATCAACCAAATCCACCGCGATCCTTCCCAGTGCGGCTTCAAGTTCGAAGAAATCCCCTTGATTCTGGTTGGTAAACACAGCAACTACGGTGGGGCCACCCTCATAATAGAGAATCCCGGCATCGTTACCGGCGTGAGGTGGCCAATCTCCAGTCTTATGGGCAATAGAGGCCCTGCCCCGCAGCTGTTGCGGCAACCTAGAACTATAGAATTGTCTTCGGAGGATACCGATCATCTCGTCACTGGATTCAGGTGAGGCTAATTCATTTTCCTCAATGGCCTCGAGCATATGAGAAATCTCTCGGGCCGTGATCCTACCCAGCCATTGAGTGGAATCACCCTCGAAGCCGAAGCTACGGACTGCAGCTTCAGGATCAGAAGGAAATCCTGACTCAAAAACATCACGGTCTGAAAGAGAGGCATTGCCGGGGGCAGCCAACTCCAACACAGCCCTAAACAACTCACCGGTCGTAGCACGGAGTCGGGTTTGATCAAAGCCCATTTCAGCGAGCATCGTGTTCACACGCTCCAACCCCAGGCGCTTTATCACCACATCCGTTGCAGTATTGTCACTCGTGATAATCATCTGGGTGATGATATCCCGATAGGTAGGCTCGATACCTGGGGAGAAACTTTGAAGGAGCCCGCTCCCGCGTCGCATGTCTTCCGGTTGGATCTGATACCGTTCATCGAGTTCCAATGTCCCGGCATCGGCATCTCGATATGCCAGCACCATGATGGGGATCTTGATCACGCTAAGAGCGTTCATCGGTTCGTCGGCACGGATAGCGATCTCACGCCCTGATGGAAGATGCTTGGCGTAAAACGACGTCTTGGCGTTCAGGGAATTGAGGCTTGCCTCGATACGAGAAGCGAGATCTCCACTTTGACTGACACTATCCTGCTCAGGTGCACATCCCCAGACCATTACAGTCGCCAATAGAACGACGCCTCGTATCTCAACCCTCTTCATGTTCTAGTCCTTGGTCTCGGGTAATTAGAACGCCTTGAGATAGGTCAATTTTACGATTCCTGTTCGGCGGAGCCACCTGGGATCCCGCGGAAGATCGAGGGGGCCAGTGAGGTAACCTGTATCGAGTACCACAAAGAGATCACTTCCCGGTGTGTGGATCCAATCGACTCGGATATTCGATTGCAGTGTCTGTGACACGTCATCCCATTGAATGAGGGCATACGCAAATAGTTTTCGGTTCAGCGCGGCTTCTAGGCGAGTACTGATCAGTGTAGTCGTAAAATCTCCATCAGCTACTGGAAGTGATATGTCATTCCAACTCACACTCCCATCAACTGTGAGATGTTTATTCGCGATCCACACCACCCCTCCACCCAGTTCCGTCCTTGTACCTGACCAAAAATCACCGAGTGCCGTATTGAATTTCAAGCCTACACTACGCGCGCGATCTGGAGTAAATCCTGCAGATATACGCCGGAATCTGTAATCCCCGGCTGGCACCATACGGCCATTGATGCGTGCAGGTTCATCAAGGCGCTCGAAGCGCTCTCGAACATCTAGATTAGCGTTGTCTCCTGATTGAAAGTTCAGGCGGGTCGTTAACCGTCTGTGATGAGATTGTTTTTCTCCCTCGATGCCCTGAATGTGGTTTGCACCAAAAGTCATAAAGAACTGCCGAGCCCACGAACTATTTTCGAAGCGTGGTCGAATTCCGGCCTGGCCACCCCATCTCTTTTGATCAGGCCGAGGAACAAAGCCGAGTGCAGGATCAAAAGCCTCACCGATGACTGTGCGGGTGATCTCGAAGATGTATCGATCGTTTTCGAGGATAAGTTCAGCTTGTCCTGCGAAGTTACTCCCATTGGAAGCCGCATAGTCTGAATCCCAAGCCTTAGCAGCCCACAGAAGCAGCGAGCTACTGCTCCAGAATCGACTCTGGAGATCTGCTCCAGCCACTCGGTTATGTCCTGCGACGGTCTCTTTGCTAGTCACGATTCCCCCAACCGTCATCCTTGGAAGCACATTGCCACGCACTCGTGTTACCGAATTCCAGGCACCAGCTGTAGTGTTGGGTGGGCCACCGACGGAACCAGGCACCTCGACGTCTGAAGTTCTTAAGCTCATAGCACCGATAGATATCGGACCCGCTTGGGCAGTGAACCGACCCCCACCCAGAATATCGGCATCGAGACCTACCCGCCGAGAAAAGAACACTTCTGTTTCACGCGGTGCTCCAAATTGAAAGAGCCCTGACCGCTCTAGGAAAAACTCACGCTTTTCAGGGAAGAAAAGACTGAACCGTGTCAGGTTCACTTGGACGTTGTCAGCTTCGACTTGAGCGAAATCCGTATTGTATGTCAGATCAAGTGTGGAATTAGACGTGAACGATGCCTTTATGTCGATCCCCGCATTGATCCTAGTGTCATTCCCCTTATCACTAGTATGAGTAGCACCAGATATCGCGTGTGGCTTCACTTCTATATGTCTGGCTTTCTGTAGATCACGAAGGCCTGTCATGCGTGCATAGCGGGAAACGTGGACGATACCCGATCGGTATTCCTGTCCTATGTGAGGCCAAAATACAGACTCATTTTTTCGACGAATCGTCCGCGCAATAGCGATTCCCATCTCAGGAGCTTCTGTGTCGTCGAAGCGAATGGTCGTGAATGGGATCTCAATCTCTAGAACCCATCCTTCATCTGTAATCCGCGCCTCGGTTGTGTAGATCCCATCCCAATTCCAGTCTGTACTCGATTCATCAGAAATCAGAGCGTCATCCTGGGTACCGAGCACACCGACCTCGAACATGTAGGCATTTCGGTCATCGTCGTACGTGTCTAGCGCGATGAGAATGTTGTCGTCTTTGTCAATCCAGCCACCTCTCTGGAGGATATTGCCCCGGATGAGGTTGGGTTCTGAATCATGCATCGTCATCCCGAAGTACAGAGCGGTAGGCGTGTACGCAATTCGTACTTCTGTCTTCTCGCTCGCCGGAGCCCCATCTACGGGGTCACGCTGCAAGAATCCCGTGACAGGATCGACACCAGTCCAAAAGGGTTCATCCAAAACACCATCGATGACTGGAGGGGATGAGATGGGTACAGCGACTGCCAGATTATCTTGAGCAAAAACAGTTTCACCCAGAGTGATCAGGCATAGGGGTATCACCCAAGCACTGTATCTCATCCCCCACATTGGTTCATGTCGCTGATCCCAGTGTTTCAAGTTTTGGCTATTTTGCTGCAGGCTGTTAATCCTCTTCCGTTCCGAAGATCTATAGAAGCTATGCTTAAAGCCCTAATTCCTATACGCTTTAACGAGTAAATGACCGAGATTGGCCATCTAAGGGAACTCTGAGGCCAGTTTTACTATATACCTTTCGGGAAAGGGAATCACACCCGAGAATCAACGACTTCTTTCGAACGAAACAACCTGCAGGGGAATATGGAGAAAGCACCCACAAGCTCTGTTCAAACAAGCTTGATTAGTCGTGAAGTCGCACACCTCGCCTTCGTCCAAGTAAAGCAAGACGATTGGCTTAGCGTTCGACAACAAGAGCAGCTTCGAAGGGCCCTGATGTCGCTCGGAGAATTGCTAGGATGGGCAATAACTTCAGCGAATAGCGATGATCCGATTGCTGATATCAGCAAGAGTACGAGGAAGATGATGACCAACGGCGCTCGGGCCATTAAACGCAGCCTCGCCAATGATATGGCTAAGAAGAAGGCTGAAATTACCGAGTTGAAAAAGGTCGCCAGGTCTGCTCGGAAGTTGTCCGACAACCCAAAAACGGTCTATCCGTTAGAGATCACCTACCATCGTTCAGCACGTGATTCCGTTCAGAGTATGTTTACCAAAACTGAGGATATTGAGGTCAATAATGCTGAGGAAACCCTGGCATTAGCTGAAGCCATCGAGAGGCAAATTGACCACTGGACCACGCTTAGAGACATCATGATCGCAGAACTGAAGCTAGAGCAAAAACAACTTGGTGTGATGACAAAGAATCTCTCTCAGTTCGTCAAGTCCATGCATCCGCTCCTAGGTGAAGTGGTAGCCACGCTTTCTTAAGCCGTAGGTGCCATGGACCTTTGCATACTGATACAGATCACCCGAGCAGGTGACCAGTAACAAGTACTGCAAAGTTGGAATTCTCCGAAGACCGAATTCGATCAGCTCAGAAACAGCTTAGGTCCCAGCGCATCACAGGGAGACCTCAGCGTCCAGTTCTTTCCTGATAGCGTGCACCACTCAGGACGGCTGACAGCGCATAGTTTCCTTCATGGCATGAATACTCGTATAGCAGGTCATCAAATTTCTTGAACGGTATCTCGCCACCCCAGGATTCAGTGTACGTCTTAGGGTCTTCAATCGTGAAATCATAGAGTATCGTCTCTTCATCTACTCTCGTGAATTTCTCGATCACTTTCATGTCCCCTGAGTGCGGGATCCCTCGAAACGCCTGCGAAGGATGAAGGTTTGTCGTCTCCACCACGAGTGTATTCCCTTCCCATCGACCCCATGAATCACCAAACCAGGGGCGGTTCTCTTTAGGTAATGGTCGAGGCTCACCCAGCCGGATGATCCTTACGTCGTGAACCATTTCAGCCACGATCATCACATGGTCGGCATTCTGCACAATTGTATAATTGTTGTTGTAGGCGGTATTCGGAGTCATTGGAGGACCAGCGCTTGACCCGAAAGACACGACACACCGTTCTCCAAGAGGTCTGAGCTCCGGGTGGTCGTATTGACCGAACTGACTCCTGAACTCCCTGGCTTCCCGAATGCGTTCCTGAGCCTCGGGTGTGAGTGGTGGACGACGACCGTTTGAAGGACGCGTCACCAAAGATGTTCGAGGTTCTCCGTTGACAATTGCTATCCGGGAACCCCGATCCCAATAAACCTCATTGTATTCCTGGCCGGTGAGCCGAGCTTCATTACTCTGACCTTGCAATTCACGTCTTCCACAAGCAACCGTTCCAGGATTAGCGGGGCATTCATCAGTCACGTTCTCTATATCTCTTACTTCTTCCCATGTGAAGATCGGCCCCCTACCCTCCCGACGCTGAAACGGAGTGAGTGTCACATTCGTCCAGTTCCCCTGAAGGTTCGGATGACCGTCGGACGTCCTAGGAACTTCCCATGCCTGGGTGCTTGAGGCTCTTACTTGTGCAGCTGCTGTCGAGACGAATCCCGGCATTGTGATGAGACATGCAAAGAGCAGGATTCTCTTCATCTTCTAAGCCTCCGGCAGGTGCGGGCACTGCTTCAATCCTCATTTTGCGCCCCCAGCCCGTAGATCCGCAACTAGTCGGGAGATTGGATAACAAAACCCTCCAGGGCCTAAGCCCTTGGAGGATGAGATGTTTGCAGAGTCGCGGCGCCTAGATTCGAGCTGGGGACCCCCTGCTCCCAACGCACTAGTTTGGTTATTAGCAAGGGCTTTTA